>Ga0213920_1000510_pt1 | contig 29774 bp, 30 predicted proteins | sample McNCre1117MG_FD_161054 | JGI IMG/M metagenome (GOLD analysis project Ga0213920, IMG submission 161054) | Freshwater microbial communities from McNutts Creek, Athens, Georgia, United States - 11-17 MG | ecosystem: Environmental > Aquatic > Freshwater > Creek | place: USA: Georgia | collected...
ATTCCGGGCGTGCAGATCGTGTTGTCGCAGCCCATCTCGGAGCGGGTCGATGAGATGGTCACCGGCGTGCGCTCACAAGTGGCAATCAAGATCTTTGGCGACGAACTGGGCGAACTCAAACACATTTCCGAAAAGGTGGCCCGCATCCTCAAAAGCGTCTCGGGCAGTCGCGATATCCGCATCGAGCGTTTGTCCGGCCAGCAAGCCTTGACCGTGGACATTGACCGCAAGGCGATTGCACGCCACGGCCTGAATGTGGCGGACGTGCAAAGCATCATCGAGACCGCCATCGGCGGCAAAGATGTGACCACCCTTTATGAAGGTGAGCGCCGCTACAGCGTGATGGTGCGCTTTCCTGCGCAGGTGCGCCAATCGGCCGAAGCCATTGGCAACACCTTGCTGCCCACGCCAGGCGGTGCACAGGTTCCCTTGTCCAGCTTGGCCAGCATTAAATTGCTTGATGGCCCCGCCCAGATCAGCCGCGAAAGTGGCAAGCGCCGGGTGGTGGTGGGGGCCAACGTGGAAGGCCGTGACCTGGGCGGTTTCGTGACCGAAGTCCAGCAGCGCATCGACCAGGAAGTGAAGCTGCCGGAGGGCTATTACTTCGTCTATGGCGGTCAATTTGAAAACATGGAGCGCGCCATGGGCACGCTGGCCATCATCGTGCCGCTGACCATCGTCGCCATCTTCTTCCTGTTGTTCATTTTGTTCCGCTCGGTCAAGCTGGCGGGCCTGATCATTCTGGTGTTGCCGTTCGCCTCGATCGGGGGTCTGGTCGGCCTGTTCGTCTCGGGGGAATACGTGAGCGTTCCGGCATCGGTGGGCTTCATTGCCTTGTGGGGCATCGCGGTGCTCAACGGGGTGGTGTTGGTGACCTGCATCCGCCGTCTGCGCGAAGACGGCATGGCGGTGGCCGAAGCTGTGCGCGAAGGCTGCGTGCAGCGTTTCCGTCCGGTGATGATGACCGCCACCGTGGCCCTGCTGGGCCTGGTGCCCTTCCTCTTTGCCTCGGGGCCGGGCTCTGAAGTACAGCGACCATTGGCCATCGTGGTCATTGGCGGACTGATTTCATCGACCTTGCTCACCTTGGTGGTCTTGCCCACTTTGTACCGCTGGTTTGACGACACACCCAACGAAGCCTGAACCCTGGAGTCTTGCCATGAAAGAAATCCGCGCCATCGTTCGTCCCAACCGCCTGCAACGTCTGCGAGATGCCTTGAGGGCCATCCCCAACTTTCCGGGCGTGACCATCTTCAAGGCCGAGGGCTTCACCGCACCTGCGTCCGTCAACAAACGTTCGGTCAAAGACGAATTGACCGATTTCACCGATAAGCTGATGGTGTGCGTGCTCGTGCCCGCCGACATGGTCGATCCGGTGCGCCAAGCCATCATCGAGGCCTGCCACACCGGTCAAATTGGCGATGGTCTGGTCTGGGTGATCGACATCGAGAGCATGCAGCGCATCCGAGACCAACAAACCATCAACTGAACGACTGCCCCACAAGCTTCAGCTCTGCGCGGCCTGCATCACTTTCTCGACCAGCGGATGGTGTCGGCTGCGTCGGGTGTACAGGGCATAAATCTCTTCCTTGACCTCGGACTGCCCCAGGAGCTTGAGTCCCTTCATCAGCGAAAGGTCATCGCGTCCGATCAAACTGGCCGGAAAAACGCCCAGGCCACCCAAGCCAAACACCGACATCAAGGCGCTGTCCTCAAACTCTCCAACAACACGCGGTTGGATCTGCAACTCATCAAACCACCGGTCCAGCGAAGCACGCAGAGGCGAATGCGTGGTGGGCAAAAGCACCGGCAGACGACTCAGACTGTGTGGAAACTGATCCACATCGGCCTTGTGCACCAAGTGGCTGGGGCCAAACCAACCCACCTCGGACGAAGACAGCAGTCGGCTGGACAAGCGCAAGTTGCTGTTGTGGGCCGCGGCTTGACCCGCCAGTACCAAATCCAGATGGTGCAAGGCCAACTCAGCCATCAAATGCTCGATCTCACCTTCATGGCAAACCAGTTTGAGCTCGGTCACCTCCAGAGCAGGACCCAACAACTTGTGGGCGGCCAGTTTGGAGATGCCATCCGACAAGCCCACCGACAGACGGACCGACGGCTCCGTGGCGGCCTGCATGACCTCTTGCGGGATGCGCTGGCCGATCTGGAAAATTTCTTCTGCACGGGCATACGCCACCTCACCCGCTTCGGTGAGCGTCACACCGCGACCCAAGGGTTTGAGCAACTGATGACCCAGCGATTTTTCAAGCTCGCGCACCTGCGCGCTGATGGTCTGGATCGCCATGTCCAGCCGCTCGGCGGCACGGGCAAAACCGCCCTCTTTGGCCACGACCCAAAAGTAATAAAGATGTCGGTAATTAAATGCAGCCACGGTCTCTCCTGTGCATTCATTGTGCAGGAAGGGTAATACATTGGCGGCACTGTTAAAACAAAGATGCCTGAACGGGCAACACCTGTTCAGCCATCTCACCACGCCCCATTGCTGTCGCAATCTTTTGGAAATCGACTTCACTGATCTTGATCTGACCAAAGCGAAACACCGCACCCCAATGGATTTTGTCGTTGATGAAATCCAGCTGCCCAATCAGCGGTTTGATCGGCGCACTTTGAACCATTTGGTAATCCACATCGATGCGCCAAGGCACAAAGCCCGGCACGCCATCGGCCGTCATGTCGTATTCATAAACCAGCCCCGTGCGAATAAACCCCAGAGCCGTGAACGCCTGCAAAGGTGCGCCATCGGGATACGCCTCACGCGGCGAGTAATAAATCAAACCATCGCCCGCCTTCATGCGCTTGAGAGGTGCCTACTTGCCGTGGTTCATCTGGGCAAAGCCCCCAGCCACCCCGCGCAGCACATGCGAGCGGCTGACCACGCCAATCCAGTAATTCATTTCGTTCTTATCCCAACACCTGCGGGTCCACGCCCTGGCTGCGCAAATAGTCGATCAGGCGCTGCCCTTCGGCCAACCTGAAGGGGTCTGGCAAGCCCGTCATGGACTGGATGCGGTCCAGCCGGGATTTCAGACGGGTTTGGGGGCGGCGGACCGCTGTTCGTTCATGAACTGACGACGTTGCTCACTGAGGTGTGCGCCATCCAGGTACTGGGCTAAGAGATCCATGTCCGCATCGCGCACGTTCAGACTTTGGAACACCGCTTTCCACTGGGCCACCTGGCTAGTGATCTCGGTGACGATCTGCCGGGCCGCGGCATCCGTCAATCCAAATGCACGAGCCTCTGACAGCGCATTGGCCATGCTGGACTCATGACTCAACGCGCCCACGCGCATTTGCTGATACCCCAAACCCTGCGCAGCGGGCAACACATCAAAGGCGGGTGACAGGGCGTAATAACCATCCGAGCCGCGCACCAGGGCGTGGTTCTTTTCATGGTCGTCGGTGTTGTCGATCAGGATGTTGAAGACCATGCGACGAAACAGTTCCTGCTGTTGTGCGCGCACCTGGTCAGGATGGCCCAGGCGGCGAATGAGTTGGGCCAGCTCGGGATAGCCCATGGCTTCGCCCGCAGCCCGCAGCGCCACATGGGCCGAGAGCACATGCAACCGCTGATTGTCTGCACGGTCAAAGCGTTTGACAGCCACTGCATGGCCTTGCGGCAAAGGCAAGGCCAAGGTGTCCGCCGCATGGATGCCGCAGCGCCGGGCCAACTGCATGCTGGCATGCTCGATCAGCGGTGAATCCAGCTCGCCCCCTTCCGAGAACTTGACGACCCAGGACGCACCCTCGATCTGCATCAGCGACTTGGGGCGTGCGCCCCCCATCGACACGCCGGGCTGCAGCAAGCGGCGTTGCTGTTCGTTGACCGCCTCTCCGGCCATGACACGCTGCACCGCCTGATGCATGTCGGCCAAGCCATCAAAGGTGGGCAGCGCCGCAGTGGCAGCGGGCGCATAGGCTTCGGTTTGCAGCGACACCCCCAGTGCGCCAAAGCGGTCATCGCCAGCAAAGTACAAATACTCCAGCAAGGACAAGCGGGCGGGCCGCTGAATCAGGCGGATGACGCGCTCACCCCACTGATCGGGCCGGGCATCGTCCACGGCACCTGCCGCCGCATCGCGCTCGGCAGGCAGCATCAGGCCCGTTTGCAAAGGCAGGTCTTCACTTAAGGCAAAGCCTTGGGGCGACGCGATCCATGCGGGGTCATAACTCAATGCCACCTTGCGGCGCTGCTCTTGCAGACTCAAGGTGCCGATGCGGTGGGGCCTCAGCGGGTCGGCCAAGCACCACAGGCTCATGTTGTCTTGGGGTTGGTACGCCTGGCTCACAGAGCATGCTCCGGCTTGCGCGACAAACGTTTGCTGCGCTGGCGCACGGCTTCAATGTCCTGCTCCAGCGCGTTCAGGTCGTGCTCGGGCGCTGCCACATCGGGCAAGGCGGCATGTCGCCCCATGAGCCACATGGCCGTGGCGTACACGCCCATGCCCACCGAGGGGTCGCCCTTTTCCATGCGAATGAGCGTGGGCACCGACACCGACAGGCGGCTGGCCCAGGCGCGCTGGCTTTCCTTGCGGCGCTGGCGTGCCAGCGCCAGATTTGCGCCCAGGTCTTTCAGGGCGCGATCAACAGCAGCAGGCAGGAATTCAGTGGCAGCGGCAGACTTTGACATAAAACAAAATTTATCACGAATTTAAATCATGTCAATTTTGTTTTATGTGACATCACAACCATTCAGGCAACACCCGGCGCCGAACAAGCACCAACAAGCCCCTCACTGCATCACGTTCATCACCGCCAGCGTCATGGCGCGCACGCCGGTTTTGATGCTGGGCTCGGCCACCGGTGCAAAGAACGGCGAGTGATTGACGGGCACGGGTTTGCCCGCAGCCTTGAGTTCGGCGTATTTGGCGGGGTCTGAGCCACCGATCATGAAAAACACCGACGGCACGCCCGCGATGATGAAGTCGGAATAGTCTTCTGATGCCGGGCTAGGTGCGGGGATCAGCACCGCACGAGGGCCGAAAGCGGTCTTGAACACCCCTGCGGTGGTTTCGGTCAATACCGCGTCGTTGATCACGGCGTTGCCGCCCCGGGTGATCTTGAGCTGTGGGGCTTCAGCGCCCGACATGTCGGCCACCGCTTTGGCGGTTCGCTCAATGCCCGTGTGCAGCACCTTGCGCACCTCGGGTGTGTACGAGCGGATCGTGCCGCGCAGCAATGCACTGTCGGGAATGATGTTGCCCACCGTGCCCGACTGGAAAGCGCCCACCGTGACGACGCCAAACTGCGAGGCGTCCTTTTCGCGGCTGATCACACTTTGGACATCCACCACAAAACGCGAAGCCATCATGATCGGATCGATGGTGGCGCTGGGCATGGAGCCATGGCCGCCACGCCCTTTGAAGACAATGTCCAAACCATCCGAGTTGGACGTGACCACGCCAGGCCTGTAGCCCACCATGCCCGCAGGTTCAGGCGACACATGCAGCGCAAACCCCATGTCGGGTTTGCCAAACCGTTTGAATAAGCCATCGTTGATCATGCCCTGCGCGCCATTGACGGTTTCTTCGGCGGGCTGCCCGACAAACATCAAGGTGCCTTTCCATTGGTCCTTGAGGGCGAGCAAGGCTTTGGCTGTGCCCACCCACGAGGCCATGTGGATGTCATGGCCACACGAATGCGCCACGGGCGATTCGGCGCCGTTCCACAGGGCTTTGACTTTGCTGGCAAAAGGCAAGCCCGACTTTTCTTCCATCGGCAAGGCGTCCAGCTCGGTGCGCACCAGAACGGTTTTGCCGGGGCCATTTTTGTAAATGGCCACGATGCCGGTTTGTCCGATTTTTTCTGTCACCTCAAAGCCCAGTGCACGCATTTCCTTGGCCAGGCGGGCAGCGGTCTTGACTTCCTGAAAGCCCAATTCAGGCTGGGCATGCAGGTCTTTGTACAAGGCATCCAGACCCGCATAACTTTGCGCCAACTGCTCGTCCACCTTTTTCAAAGTTTGGCTCACATCCAGCGCCGTGGCAGCGCTGGCGGCGCACAAGCTCAGCGCCGCAATGGCCAACGAAGAAAAACGACGGGTTTGAAACTTCTGACGCATGAAAACTCCTGATGAAGGGCTTTCATGCTGCCACACAACAGCGGGCACCGGGCATGGTGAATTCCCGGTGCACACATCAAGTTTGCAATGCGCTGTCCAGCAATTCCACCCAATGCCGCACCGGCAGGCCGCTGCCGCTTTGCAGGTGGGTGATGCAACCGATGTTGGCGCTCAACACGCCCTGCGGCTCCAGCGCGTTCAGGTGACCCAGCTTGCGGTCGCGCAGGGTTTTGGACAGTTCGGGATTGAGCACGCTGTAGGTGCCCGCCGAACCACAGCACAGGTGGGACTCGTTGGCCGTGACCTGGATCTGAAAGCCCAGATCGCCCAGGTGCTTTTCGACGCCGCCCTTGAGCTGCTGGCCGTGTTGCAGCGTGCAGGGCGGGTGGTAGGCCTGCAAACCTGCGGCTTGCAGGGCTTCGGGTTTCAGCTTGGGCTGAAGCAGTGGCACCAGCTCGGGCAACAACTCGCTCAGGTCTTTCGTCAGGGCGCTGATGCGGGCCGCCTTTTCGGCGTAAACCGGGTCGTCTTTCAGCACATGACCGTAATCCTTGACCATGACGCCGCAGCCCGAGGCGTTCATCACGATGGATTCAACCTCGCCGCTGTCCACCAGTGGCCACCAGGCGTCGATGTTGGCACGCATGTGATCCATGCCGCCGTCGTGGTCGTTCAGGTGGAACTTGACTGCGCCGCAGCAACCGGCTTTAGGCGCGGTCAAGGTCTGGATGCCTGCGGCGTCGAGCACGCGCGCCGTGGCGGTGTTGATGTTGGGGCTCATGCTGGGCTGCACGCAGCCTTCGAGCATCAGCACCTTGCGTGCATGCGTGCGAGTGGGCCAGGCACCGGCGTTTTGCGGCGCAGGCACTTTGGCCTTGAGGCTGTCGGGCAGCAGGTCGCGCACCATTTGGCCCATCTTCATGGCGGGGGCAAACAGGGGCGAAGGCAGGCCTTCTTTCAGCGCCCAGCGCACCAGCTTTTCGCCGACGGGGCGCTCGACTTTGGCATCGACCAACTTACGGCCAATGTCCACCAGGTGGCCGTATTGCACGCCGCTTGGGCAAGTGCTTTCGCAGTTGCGGCAGGTCAGGCACCGGTCCAGGTGTTGCTGGGTTTTGCGGGTGGGCGTCTGGCCTTCCAGCACCTGTTTCATCAGGTAGATGCGGCCACGCGGGCCGTCCAGCTCGTCGCCCAGCAGCTGATAAGTGGGGCAAGTGGCCGTGCAAAAGCCGCAGTGCACACACTTGCGCAAGATGGCTTCGGCCTCACGGCCTTCGGGGGTGTTTTGGTATTCGGGGGCGAGGTGGGTTTGCATGACGATTCGCCTCAGAGGGGGTGCATGCGACCGGTGGCGAACACGCCTTTCGGGTCGAACTGCTTTTGCAACTGCTGTTGAATGCGCTCTTGCACAGCATCCAGCGGGGTGTTCACACCAGCGACTTTGTCCACCTCGGCGTGGGTGGCGCTGGCACGGAACAAGGTGGCATGGCCACCCACCGATTGCGCCAACTCGCGCAGCGGCACCGCTGCCGAAGCCGGGGCCCACAGCCAGCGCTGCGCGCCTTGCCACTCGATGTATTCCGCAGGATGGTCCAGACCAGGCAAATCCAGCACCGGCGCGGTCTGCGGCACCGACAGGCGCCACAGGCAGGCGTCGGGTGCAGGGGCTTCAAAGAACGGCAAGGTCTGCTCGCCACTGGCGCGCCAGTCGGCGGCGGCTTCGGCCCGGTTCATCACGGTCACCTGGGCGCCGAGCGCCGTGGCATCGGCGCTCATCTTGGCCGTGGCCGACTGCACTGCCGCCACCGCGCCGCGCAAGCGCACAAACAAATAATCAGCGACCGGCTGAGCGGTGGTGTCGCGCACCCAAGCGCTGGCGTTCAAAGGCAAGGGCTGACCACCCCAGCGGTGCAGCAAGTCAAGGGCCGCCTTTTGCGGCAAGCCCGCGCACATGAGCGTGGCTTCGGCTGGAGCCACGGGCAAGACCTTGAGGCTGACCTCGGTGATCAAGCCCAATGTGCCCCAACTGCCCGCCATCAGGCGACTCACGTCGTAACCAGCCACGTTTTTCATGACCTGACCGCCAAAGGTCAGGTGCTCACCCAGACCGTTGATGAAGCGGGCGCCCAACACATAGTCGCGCACAGCGCCTGCGGTGGCACGGGCCGGGCCGCTCAGGCCTGCGGCCACCATGCCGCCCACTGTGGCCCCGTTGGCCGAACCTTGTCCAAAATGCGGCGGCTCAAACGCCAGGCACTGGCCTTTTTCGGCCAAAGCAGCTTCCAGCTCGGCCAGCGGCGTGCCGCAGCGCACCGTGACCACCAGCTCACTGGGCTCGTAGCTGACGATGCCCCGGTAAGCCCGGGTATCGAGCACATCGCCCGTGAGGCTTTGGCCCCAAAAATCTTTGCAGCCGCCACCGCGTAAACGCAGCACGCGGCCATCTGCACCCGCCTGGCGCACGGCGTCGATGAGGGAGTTGAGTTGAGCTTCCATGGGCCAAGATGGTAACCCCCGCCTTCTGGCGGCTGCGTGAAGTTTTTTAACGGCGGGGTTGTGGGAAATTCCTCAACACCCAAAGCCTCAAACTCAGGCTTTGTAGAAGTTGATCGGCAAACCCGGCACATCCACCCGCAGGGCCCAAATGCAACCCGACCCGGGCATGGCGGCCAGCTCGGCCTCGCTGCGGCCCTGGCGTGAGCTGGTGATGAACAGGGTTTTCAGATCCTCTCCGCCCAAGCAAGGCATGGTCGGACACTGCACCGGGGTTTCCAACTCGGCCAGAACCTCGCCTTGCGGTGAAAACTGAACAATGCGCTTGCCCTCGTACATGGCGCTGTAGTAGTGGCCCTGCGAATCCACCGTGGCACCGTCCGGTCGCCCGCCATAACGCGGGCCAGTGGCCTGACCCCATGTCCAGCCTGCGGGTTTGGGCTGGGCCTGATGGAACAAACGTTCATTGGACAAGCGGTTGTTGGCAGCATCCCAGTCCCATGCGCGCACCTGGTGGCTGCCCGTGCACGACCAATACAAGGTTTTGCAATCCGGTGACCACGCCAACCCGTTGGCCACCGTGGCCCGATCCATCATGGGCTGGAGAACATGGCCATTCAGGCAATACAGCACACCATCGGCCTTGTCGCGCGGCTCGTACATCGAACCCGCCCAAAAACGACCCAGCGGGTCGCACTTGCCGTCGTTGAAGCGCACACGCGTGGTGTCGTAAGGGGCCGCCGCCAGCAACTGCAGCGGACCACCCCACTCACGCGCTCGGTAAATGCCGTCACGCAAAGCGACGATCAAACCACCGCCTTGCACCGGCGCGATGCAGCCAGGCTCTTCGGCCATGGACCAATATTCGACGGGGCCTTGCGCCTGCATCTGCCCCCGAATCGACAGACGTGCCAGCCTGCGACCGGGGATATCGACCCAATACAAGCGGTTTTCTTGTGGGTGCCAAAACGGCGATTCGCTCAGGCCATCGGGTTCGGTGGTGATGGCGGTCCAGGTGGGTGCTGTGTTCATGCGGGCATTGTGCCGCGCCGGGCCGGGTTTTCCGGACGCCCAAGGGATTTGGTACCCCAAATGAAACAGCCCGCAGGGCACGGGGCGCTGCAGGCTGCGTGTGCCGTCGGGCCAAGCCCGACGCCGATCACTTCTTGCGGGCAGCGATCGCTTCTTCGGCTTCTTTCACCAGCGCCACACCCACGGTGTTCTTCCACTTGTCGTACACAGGGCGGGTCACTTGCACAAAGGCTTCGCGCTCGGCAGGTGTGAGGTGGGTGACCGTCACGCCCATGGCGGCGATGTCCTTGAAGGCGGGCTTGTCGGCTTCGGTCAGGCCTTTGCGGGCAATGGCGATTTCCTGCTTGCCTGCGTCAATGGCGGCCTGGCGCACGATGGCTTGGTCAGCCGGTGTCCACGAAGCCCAGATGTCCTTGTTGACCACGAAGATCAGCGGGTCGGCCACATAACCCCAGGAGGTCACAAATTTCTGACCGACGTTTTGCATCTTCAGCACGTTGAACAGGAACAAGGGGTTTTCTTGACCATCCACCGCACCGCTGGACAACGCGGGCTGTGCATCGGCCCAGCTCATTTGCGTGGGGTTGGCGCCCATGGCGCTGAACATGTCGGAGTAAATGGGCGAGCCCACCACGCGGATTTTCATGCCCTTGAGGTCGGCGGGCGATTTGATCGCACGCTTGGAATTGGTCACTTCGCGGTAACCGTTCTCACCCCAGGCCAGTGGCACCACGCCGGATTTGTCCAGCGTCTGGAAAATCTTCTTGCCGACCGAACCCTGGGTCAACGCGTCAATCGACGCATAGTCGGGCATCAGGAAGGGCAGCGAAAACAGGTTGAGTTCCTTGACCTGAGGCGACCAATTGATGGTCGAGCCCACGGCCATGTCGATCACGCCCTGGCGCAAGGCGCTGAATTCGCGGGTCTGGTCGCCCTGGATGAGCGACACGCCGGGGTACAGCTTGATGTTGATGCGACCTTGGGTGCGTTCCTTGACCAGATCGGACCAGATCTTGGCGGCCTGGCCCCAGGGTGTGGGTGGCGCCAACACGATGGACAGGCGGTATTCGGCTTTGTAGTCGGCTGCAGCAGCAGGGGCCGAGAAAGCACCGAAGGCGGTGGCAGCAGCCAGCAGGCTGAGCAGGTGACGGCGAAGTTTCATGAGAAGTCTCCTTGTTTGAAAAAGTACAACAGCAATCTTAATAGCCCATCTGGCGCGGCAACCACAAGGCCAACTCAGGCCACGCGATCACGGCCAGCATGACCAGGAACATCGAGAACAGCATCCAGCCGACCCAGCGCACGGTCTCTTCCATGCGCACACCGGCAATGCGGCAAGACACCATCAGGTTCACCGCCAGCGGGGGCGTGAACTGGCCCAGCGCGACCTTGAGCGTGAGGATCACGCCAAACCAGACCGGGTCCCATTTGTAGAACTGCACGATGGGCCACAACAGCGGCACAAAGATCAGGAAGATGGACACGCCATCGAGGAACATGCCCACGGTGATCAACATCAGGATGAGCAGCGCCAGCACGCCATATTCGCCCAGGCCCGAGTTGACGATGGCGTTCGTCACCGGATCGATCACGCCCAGCGTGGACAGCGAGAAGGCAAAGATGCCCGCCAGCGACACCACCAGCAAGATCACGGCCGACAGCTCGCCCGATTCGCGCAGGATGATGAACAGGTCGCGCATCTGGATGGTGCGGTAAATCACCATGCCGACAAACAAACCATAAAACACCGCGACCACCGCCGCTTCGGTGGGCGTGAACCAACCGGCGCGCATGCCGCCCAGGATCAAGATGGGCGCAGCCAAGCCCCAGGTGGCTTCCTTGAAGCTCTTCCAGAATTCGGGCCGTGGCAAGCTCGCCTCGTGGGCACCCATCTTGTGTTGGCGGGCCATCCACACGGTGGGCACGATCAAGGCAATGCCCGCCAAAACGCCGGGGATCATGCCGGCTGCAAACAGCGCAGGCACCGAGGCGCCAGGCACCAGCACCGAATACACGATGAAGGCCACCGAAGGCGGAATCAAAATGTCCGTGGCCGCAGCCGCGCCGACCACGCTGGCCGAAAACGCCGCCGGGTAACCGGCCCGCGACATGGCCGCGATCATGACCGCGCCAACTGCCGCCGCGTTGGCCGGGCCAGAACCCGAAATGCCGCCCAAAAACATGGCCACCACAATCGCCACCAAAGGCAGCATGCCGGGGCCACGGCCCACAATGGCCACCGCGAAATTGACCAGGCGCAGGGCCACGCCCGAGCGGTCAAAAATGGAGCCCACCAGCACAAACATGGGAATGGCCAGCAGCGGGTATTTGCCCAGACCGGCATAGAAGTTTTGCGGCACAGCCAAGAGGCCATACCACTGCGCGTCGCCATTGGCCAGGGCAATGCAGGCCGCACCGGCCAGACCCAGGGCCGCGCCAATCGGCACGCCCATCAGCATCATGACCACAAAGGCGGTGAACAGGAGCGTTGGAATCATGACTGGCGCCCCCGACGAATGAACAAGCCCAAGGCACGACCCGCAATGGCCACCGACAAAACCGGCAGCCAGATGGTGTACCACCACTGCGGAATACCGATGCCGGGCGAGGTCTCGCCAAAGCGGAAGTCGTCCCACACCACGCGGGCGCTGAGCACGGCGATCAGCGCAAACAGGGCGAAAACCATGAGCGCGCCAAAACGGGCCAGGGCGCGTTGGCGTTTTTCAGAGCCGCTGTCGGCAAAGTACTCGATGCGGATCTGGCGATTGCGCGCCACCGATGCGGAGCCCGCCACCAGGGCCAGCACGATCATGAGGAAGACCGAGAACTCTTCGGTCCAGGCAAAAGACTGGTCGGTGAAATAGCGGACCACCACGTTGGCAAACGTGATCAGGGACAACAAGCCCATCACGATCACGGTAAGCCAATCTTCAATTTTGAGAGGGACGACGGTTTTTTCATCCGCGTCTTCGGACAGGACATCCGCTGAAACAGCGTTGTCAACTTCTGGGGTTTTTGACATGGGAGAAATGCGAAATATGACAGAGGACTTTACCACCGTCCCCCTGCGGTCCTGCCACGCCAAAGCGCCCACCCACCCTTGGCGCACACCATAAAAAAGCCCGCAGGGCGCAAGCGCTGCGGGCTTTGGAGCGGTGACGGGTGTCACCGCTTTCGAGACCTCGGGATCAACCGTGGTAGGCCGACTCACCGTGCGAAGATATGTCCAGACCTTCGCGCTCTTCTTCTTCCGGGACGCGCAAACCGATGGTCAGGTCAACGATCTTGTAAGCAGCGACCGACACCACACCCGACCAGACGATGGTCAGCATCACGGCCTTGGCCTGGATCCACACTTGGGACGCGATCGAATACGCGTCGGGTGTGACCATGGTCACGGTGACCCAGTCACCCACCGCACTGGGGCCACCCAGGGCTGGCGAGTTGAACACACCGGTCAGCAGGGCACCGACGATACCGCCCACGCCATGCACACCAAACACGTCCAGCGAGTCATCGGCACCCAGCAGTTTCTTCAGGCCGTTCACACCCCACAGGCAAACGAAGCCGCCAATGAAGCCGATGACCAAGGCACCACCGATGCCCACGTTGCCCGCAGCAGGAGTCACCGCGACCAAACCGGCCACAGCACCCGAGGCCGCACCCAGCATGGACGCTTTGCCACGCATGAGCGCTTCACCCACGCACCAGGCCAACACAGCAGCCGCCGTGGCCACCAGGGTATTGATGAAGGCCAGCGCAGCGAAACCGTTGGCTTCCAGGGCAGAACCGGCGTTGAAGCCAAACCAGCCCACCCACAGCAAGGACGCACCCACCATGGTCAAAGTCAGGCTGTGAGGCGCCATCGATTCACGGCCATAACCCACACGCTTGCCCACCATGAAGGCGCCGACCAGGCCAGCCACCGCAGCGTTGATGTGCACCACCGTACCGCCAGCGAAGTCCAGCGCGCCCCACTGCCACAGCAAACCGGCTTTGGATGTCATTTCGTCCACAACTTCTTTGGAAGCGTAGGCGTCAGGACCCATCCAGAACCAGACCATGTGGGCCACCGGCAGGTAGCTGAAGGTGAACCACAGCACCATGAATGCCAGCACCGCAGAGAACTTGATGCGCTCGGCGAATGCGCCGACGATCAGGGCGCAAGTGATGCCTGCGAACGTGGCCTGGAAGGCTGCGAACGAGATTTCAGGAATCACCACCCCTTTGCTGAAGGTGGCGGCATTGGCAAAAGTGCCCGCGACGTTGTCCCAGATGCCCTTCATGAACAAGCGGTCAAATCCGCCGATGTAGGCACTGCCTTCGGTGAACGCAAGGCTGTAACCATAGATGAACCACAGCACCACGATCAGCGCGAACGTCACGAAGACTTGCATCAGCACGGACAGCATGTTTTTGCTGCGCACCAAGCCGCCGTAGAACAGGGCCAGACCCGGCACCACCATCAAGATCACCAAGATGGTGGACAGCATCATCCAGCCCGTGTCACCCTTGTTGGGAACCAGGACCGGTGCGGCTTCGGCAGCAGCAGCGGGGGCGGCAGCAGGTGCCGTGGCGGGTGCAGCGGCAGATGCAGCAGCATCGGCCGCTTTGGCCGCGGGCGCGGTGACCGCGGCCGGTGCGGTTTGGGCGGTGGCCACAGAGGCCGTGCCCAGGAAGCCCAGACCCAAGGTCAAACCCAAGGCCAACGAAGCGAGTAGTTTTTTCATATCTCGACTCTCTTTCTGATCCATCAAAGGGCTTCGCCGCCGGTTTCGCCGGTGCGGATGCGAACCACTTGTTCGAGGTCGTACACGAAGATCTTGCCGTCGCCAATCTTGCCGGTGCGGGCACCGGACTCGATGGCTTCGATCACGCGCTCGACCAGTTCGTCGGACACAGCGGCTTCGATCTTCACCTTGGGCAAAAAGTCGACAACGTATTCCGCGCCACGGTACAGCTCGGTGTGGCCCTTTTGACGACCGAAGCCTTTGACTTCGGTCACGGTGATGCCCTGCACGCCGATGCCCGAAAGTGCTTCACGCACTTCGTCCAGCTTGAAGGGTTTGATGATGGCGGTCACCAGTTTCATGATGGCTCCTTTGAAATGTTTTTGAGGGGATCAGAAGGCGTACTTCAGGCCGACAACCAGTCCGTCTTTGCCGTTGTATTTGTCAACCAGGGTGTACTGCGACTTACCCGCATTGGTGCCGACAGCCATCAACGATGCACTCAGGCCATTGCCCAAGTCTTTGGCCAACGTCAACGCGTAATCGTTGTAGGAATAGGCGGGGCTGTTGTTGATCATCTGACGACCCACATGCGGCACCAAGGTGTAGCCATCGCCCAAGTCAAAGCTTGCGCTCAAGTCCAGGTAATAGCTGTTTTTGCTGTCGATGTTGCCAAACGTATTGGTCAAGGAATGGGAGTATTTGGCCGTGAACAGCCCATAAGTCACGGCACCATAGGCTTCGGTGGTATTGGCATTGGCAAAACCCGCCACCGCACCGAGTTTGTTGCCCGCATACTCATAGCGCAGTAAGCCCACGTCATAGGCCACATCACCCACAGTGCCCTTGTAGCCACCGTACAAGTCGATTTCCACAGAACCCGCCGTTGCCGTGGAATCCTTGATCCACTTGATGGTCGAACCCCAGGTACCGACATAGAAGCCGCTCTTGTCCGCGTAGTCCACGCCACCTTGCAGCGCAGGCTGCAGGCGCGACTGCGAAATGCCGCGGTAACGGTAATCGCTCACGACACCCGCGTTGTAAGACAGCGTGCTTTCAGGCGCTGTTTGGGCTTGAGCCACAGGAGCCAAAGCGCTGACGGCCAAAGCGATCAGGGAAGGAACAATGATTTTTTTCATGGTGAACTCCGTGGAAAGTTGTTGAAGACATCCCTTCCTTGCATAGACCGTGCCAGGCCATCACGCCTTGGAAACTGGGGCATTCACCAGTGCGTGGAGCCTCTGTGCATGCTCCAATGCCATGACAACAAGAATCGCGCGCCACAACAGCGCGCATGCACACACACCGTGCACCAGCATGGGGCGGGGAGGAAATATGAGTCTTTCTTTGGTGCACAGCCGTGCACTGGTCGGGCTGCAATCGCCAGCGGTCACCGTCGAGGTGCATCTGGCCAACGGCCTGCCGAGCTTCACTTTGGTGGGCCTGGCCGATGTCGAGGTCAAAGAGGCCCGCGAACGTGTGCGCTCGGCCTTGCAAAACAGCGGGCTGGAGTTCCCGCACAACAAACGCATCACCGTCAACCTGGCGCCGGCCGACCTGCCCAAAGACTCCGGGCGGCTGGACCTGCCCATCGCCTTGGGCATTTTGGCGGCCAGCGGCCAGATCGATGCCCACAAACTGACGGGCCACGAATTCGCTGGCGAATTGTCTTTGTCGGGCGAACTCAGACCCATTCGCGGGGCGCTGGCCATGAGCCTGGCGCTGCGCCAGCAGCAAGTTCGCACCCGCCTGGTGCTGCCACCAGGCAGCGCCGAAGAAGCGGCCCTGGTGCCTGACGCCGAAGTCTTTCGCGCCAAACACTTGCTGGATGTGGTGCAGCAATTCCTGCCGCCTTCTGCCGAACCACCGCCAGAACCCGGCGAGGGCTGGACCCGCCTGAGCGCCCAGGCACCATCCGAAGCGCCGCACTACGCCAACCTGGCCGATGTGAAAGGCCAGGCGGGCGTCAAACGGGTGCTGGAGATCGCCGCTGCGGGTGGGCATTCGCTGCTCATATTATGGACAATTTTTTGAAGAAGCCATGCAGCAGCACAGTGAGGCTGATTCAGTGCGTCGCCGTGTGATCAGCGCGAGCTTGGTTTGAGCCTATATGACCTGCATGTCTTCGGCGGATATCGGTGCAGCTTGAGGGCCCATGCTTGGCTATGTTTGCTGGGTCTACGTCAGCAGGCTTGCGTCAAACGTCTAACGAGAAGGTATCGTTTTGTTTGTTCTTGAGTAGGGTAATGACTTGCTGAAATGCTTTCAGGGCCCGCACCTGACCTTCCACCGGCAAGGTGGTCAGATTCAGCAGCATTTCGGCGATCTCATCGTCGTCGCAGTACAGGTAAGCAAGAGGCACGTTCAGTGCATGTGCCAACAGTCGAGCCGTGCCGATAGGCGGTTCGTGTACACCGGTCTCATACCGGCTGATTCGTGTGCGACTTGCGGACTCGTCAATCCCAATCAGTACCCCTAGTTTTTCTTGCGCCATGCCAAGGTGTTCTCGCACATGTCGCAAGCGAGCGCCGAACACATTTGGGCCAGCAGTGGCGCTGGGACGTGAAAAAAACATGTTACGAGTTTCGTCAAACTCTTATAGAATGTTGTTACGTTATTCGTGACATCAATGAATGGAGAAATAGATGAAGAGCAGGTTTGTAAGTGTGGTCTTCCGAATTTTTTCGATTGGACTCGGCCTGACGGTTGCAGCATGCGGTGGCGGTGGCGGCACCAGCACTACTGCTGCTTCTTCGACAAGTCTCCAGTACGTTTCCTCAGCTTCGGTCGGCGAAATCCTGAATTACAGTGTTGACACGACTGCTCTTACCTACAGCTATACGATCACAAAAAGTGCTTATGGTTGTGATGTGGTGAATGCCTCTTGTCACTCTGGCAGTGGCACCCTTATCGCCAATGCAGACGGTACTTATTCCCCAAGTACGTCACCGACATCCAAGCTGTATGTCTTGCCCAATGGACTATTGATTGGTTCCATCAAAGTCGATCTTGGGGTCGGCGTGAAAGACATTCCTGTTCTTGGATTGAACAATCCGATTGCAAATGTTGCATCGCTTGCAGGAACGTACAACTATGTTTCGATGCAATGTGCAACAAAGTCGCAAGGGGTCTTCACAGGATGCGCTACAGGCTACGGGTCGATCCAAGTTGATCAATCGGGAAACTTCACGATCTGCCGGCAAGGTGACATAACAAATAGTTGTAACGGTGGCACTTCTGGTGGCAGTGGCACTTTGACATCAAACAATGATGGCACATGGACTCTGAATAGCAATTCCCGCACTATTGGTCACATGGCAGCGCTTCGCTCAACTAACGGTCAAGCCGTTGGCTTTGTAGACTTTAATGATTCTGCGGTTGGTGGTTATGGCTATGGGCAGGCAACAATTTCTTCGTATCCCAATACAACCACCATTGCTGACTATGTCGGTACATATTTTTATCGCAGTACAAATGCAGCATCTGCCTCGGGTACCGTTGCACTTACTAAAACCAATGCGACAACTGGCTTGGTCACAGACGGGGCATATCAATATTCATTCACTGCGGATAGCCCATGGAATGGCATGATGGCCGTCAACTCTACAGGTGGCACATCTCGGGCGATCACTGCAGGTTCAGGTGTTTATGCATATGTGAACCCCTACCTCAATATGTATGAAATTGGCGTGAAGCTTGCCAACACGTCTAGTGCGGCTACTGTCCAGTCCTCGCGATTTGCAATAAGTTCACCTGCGTTCTCATCTGGTGCTTCTATTCCTACCGCCTATCAATGTGCTGCGAATGGACATACAGGTGGAGCTCAATTGCCACAGATTGATATTTCTAACATTCCAAGTGGCACTCAGTCGATTGTTCTTGTAATGGATGATCATGATGCTGTATATGTGGGTGGATCGGTCATTGTTCATGAGATAACACTTGTGCCATCAATTACTGGTACGTCATTGACAATTGGTGCCGCAGGTACTAGTAGCATGGCCACTGTTTCAGGGTCTAACTACACTCGTTATTCCAGTATTGGCCCCTGCAACCCTCAATCTACGCCTCACATTTATACGTGGACAGCATATGCACTGGATTCAACTATCAGTGGAGTAACTGGTACGCTGTTTAATGGAATTTCTCCAGTGGCACTGAATGGTGTGAGTTGGAATATTCCGTTAATTACCGATACGATTTTTTCTTCAAGCTATAAATCACACATTCTTGGTAGCGCAACAATGTCTGGGAAATTGTGATAATTACTTCTTGAGGTAATATATATGAGAATTAATTTCAAAAATATCGGCGTTGGTTTGATGGCGCCAATAGCTTTCATTTTGCATGGTTGCGGTGATAAATTGCCTGGGTGCGGTGATGATGATATTTTAAAAATTGCAAAAGAATCAATAATTGAGAAAAATATCGCAATAGATGACCCAGAGCTCAAGGATTTCTTGAAAAAGAACTTCACTATATCTCTAGATAATCCAATTGTTGTTTCCGAGGATGAAAATCTAGGTAAGCGACAATGCAAAATTTCGGTTTCATATAGACTGACCAAAGATCAAATTGATCATATAGCTACGGCAAACTCTAGTCAGAATATTGCAGATGCCGTCGGATTCAGGTGGCGCCTAATGACTGGTGCAATGGGGCTTGTTGAATACGGACTACTTGAGCGCGCAAAGATGAATGCCGAAAACTCTAGGGATAACGAGCTTGTAAAATTAATCGATAATAGAGCCGAATGGCTCAAAGCCCAGTTGGGTGGTGATGGAAATTCAGCTGGTGCTTTTGCAATGCTAAATCCAAAATTCCAATCGGATTTTGAAAAAGATGTAAATGAGCAACGTAGGAATTTTCTAGGATATCTTGCTGAGGCTGAAAAAGGTGGTGGACAGATAAAATTCAATGCTCGGTATTTGATTGAGAAAACCGCTAACAAATCTGGCCGACCTCTAATAAAAACCGAGTGGGATAAGTCAATTGCTGAAGGAATTGTTTACGGCATCGTTTGGGAATTGGCATTTCAAGGGTATCAGAAATTTTCAAAAATAGGCAAGTAATACATTTTGGCCGTGATCACTGCTTCTGACTGGCATGACCTGCAGCCAATGCCTGACGTGCATCGAATCATCAAAGGCTGCTATGTATTTACCCCTGAGCAGATGGGGCAGATCAGACAAGGGTATGTGCCCCAAGAGATATGGGATCGCTGGTTCATCTATGCCGAGACGGGCCAGCGAATTCACATCTATCGCAGCACCACCCAGTATTGCATCTTCACCCTAAATTTCACTGAGCAGCCGGATGAATGGGCGCTGAGTGAAATCATCGTCAACAACTGCCCCAGCCAGTACAAGGGGCGCACTGACTATGCTGACGAGCAGCAGGTCATCAAACTGATCAAGACCTATTTGCTTGATCAAACATCCTCTGGATCATCCTGCTAGCGGCCACGTAAATGTGATCTTTGTCGCGCTTGCGGGCATGCTTGTCCTGCACCTTGGCGATCATCTCTGCGACATCACTAAACGCCATCCACTTGAATGGTTGCATCTCGTCTTCAGGGATGTTCGACAGATCATCAAGCTGGATGGTGTAAGAGACCCAGTCCTCAAACCCTTGTTGAACGGGGATAACGCACTTTGCAGCGGTTTTTCCCCGGTACCCGGTAACTTGGTATAGGTGCGACAGCAAATCGTCTTGAGGACGGTTCACGCTGCGGGTTTGCAGATGCAAAAAAAGTGTCTGCTCATCATCGCATGGGTTCACACGGACCAGCACCCGGTATGAAGGGTCGAGAACAATCGCGCAGTGGTTGGATGTGGCAGGGATGGCGATCCGATGGGTCACCTCATGTGCATCCAGCTCATAGGTGGGTGACATGCGCTGCATCTCATACAGGTCTGACCAGACACGGGCATAGACATCGGCCCGATCAACCCCTTGGGTTTTGCAAACCTCGTTCTTGAAATTGCTGTAGCTGATGCCATCAATCAGCTGGGGCATAGCCTTGTGCAGGTCACGCCTCAATGTTCTTGCCCTGTACCGGTAGTCTGTATGGTCGGATTCTTGAATGGCGCCCATGCCGGGCAGATAGAGCAATTGCAGTGCCTCAAGGTCTGACCTTACCCTGGCCCTGATGGTGAGGCATTGGCGGTCAATGTCCTGTGGGGTTTCGATGATCGAGAAAAATCCAATATTTGTGAAGAGCCACATCAGTCAGTTCCTAAACAGTCATGTTAAGAACTGACGGATGAATGTTCAACCGTGAATTTTCAATTCAATTCCTTGGTCGGATGCTAAAGGTCAGTTCAAGGGTTTACAGCTGCCATGGGTCATGGGTAACGGGTAAAGCTGTCAGCGATCGCTAGATTGATCTATTTTTGATAAAAATTAATCGCCGACAAGCTTTTCGGAAGGCTTTTGAAGATTTTGTGTGTGCAATCGAACATTGGATTTTCAAGGTTGCTGGTAACAATTGGTCACGGACGATTTTGGAGGTTTTGATGCATCCAAATAACAATGCCCTGCTTGCCGCATTACCTTCAAGCGAATATCAAGGCTTGCTGCCCAAACTCACACTGGTTTCATTGACCCGAGGCCAGACGCTGATTGACATGGGCGAAAGTCCAACGCAAGTCCATTTCCCGGTGGGCGCGATCGTATCGATGATCAATGAATTGCCCGATGGTCAGACCATCGAGTTGCACATGTTGGGCCGGACATGTTTGGTGGGGGTCGCCGCTCTTGATGTCCCCAGTTTTTATCGGGCAACCGTAAGGGTTTCTGGACTGGCTTACCGCTTACCAATGTCTGATTTGTTGAGTCTGAGGGAGCGTAGCCCGGCGTATTTCATTGAGGCGCAGAAACGGACGGGCTTGTTAATGAGCCACATTGCACATCGAGCGACCTGCATTAGCTATCACAAGGTAGAGCAGCAACTGGTTCGGTGGATGATCTTGATGCTCGATCGTCTATTTGACGATGTCATTCACGTCACCCACGGCGAGTTGGCTTCGTTGCTTGGTAACCGCCGGGAGGCAGTGACCATGGCACTGGGCAATTTGGCCAAGCAAGGCCTTGTTGAAATGTGTCGCGGTTCTATTCGAATCCCAAATCGAGCTGCTCTTGAAATGGTTAGCTGTGATTGCTACTGGAATGCGTTGGGAATACCGCATCCCTCATTAAGAGCAGCTTCAGATCGAAACCATGCGCAACTAAAAGTTCTTGAGAGCGTATGAAATACGCTTGTCCATGACGGTTTTTGGCCGACAGCAGATGAGGCATAGATAGCCCTGGAACAGTTACTTCTAGTTCTAGGGCTGTCTCTGCCTCGCCTGCATCACCGGCAAACACACGGGTTGCCTGAGGTCATCAGGCGACTTGCATCAATGCACTGGATAGTACAACTTGGGCGGGAACTCAAGGTTCCGTGGACCAAAGTGCAGGCTGGTGCCTGCAAACCTGTACTGGTCCTTGAGGATGTAAGTAGTCCAGCCCTTGTCCTGCACGCGACCAACATGTGACGTCATGACGTGGGCACTGAATTGGTTCAAGGGGTTCTTCTGACCCACCAAGGCATCCATCTTCTCGACATGCATGGGGTGCACAGAGATGATTCCATGGTGGTGCAGTCGGTCACTGAACTGGTATTGCCTCCAGGCACCTTCGTTCAGGTGTGGTCTGAAAACGGCTCCATGCTCATGCGCCTCTTCAAATACATCCATGTAAGGTTGTAGCTCGTGTGAGTTTCTGGCCCAGTTCTTATCACCATCGAATAAATAGTAACGACAGAACTTATACAGGTAGAGGCTGATGAATTTCTTCATGACCTCTTCTGAGGTATGCCCTTTGGCTGATTTCAGATTCGGTAAGTACGTTACATTGAACTGGTATGGTATGTATCCAGCTCTTTCTAGTGCATGGTGTCTATCGATCCATGCAGTTTTTTCTCTTGTAAGTCTGTTGCTGTGCTTGCAATCAAGTTCTTCTTGTTTGTTTATAGTGGTCATATAAGTTCCTTTATAAGTAAGTTTCGCCCATACTTATAAATTGCCAGTAAAGTCAATAAGTACCATAAGGCAGCGCTGAATACAGCACGCTGCCTTAGCTGCAAGCAATAAGCCAATTTGTGTGGTGTGTGCAGCTAGCTTAATAAAACTAGCTGAGTGCAATAGTATTTAGCGACTTTGCGCTTAAGGCTATATATAAGGTATAGGCCCATCCATTATAAGTGGACTCCCTGATAATGTCAACCATTAAATGAGTGTCGGACCAAGTTTCTTCGATGCTTGCTGGACATATTTAGGGTACGCCCTAGATTGACGATATTTTCAGTGGGAATAAATGTCGAACTAGGGTTGTATATTTATTCATTTGACATGTATATACTTGAGGTCTTAAAATTCAGATTGACATAAAGGTGACATTATGAGCAAGAGTGGCGGTCAATCTGTGGGGTATGTAAGGGTCTCAACGGCTGACCAGAACACGGCACGTCAGACCCATCAGCTGGCTGGATTGAGTCTGGATCGGGTGTTTACCGACATTGCCAGCGGCAAGGATACAAATCGACCTCAACTTACTGCGGCATTGATTCACCTGCGTGAACAGGATGTCCTCTATGTCCACTCAATGGATCGATTGGCCCGAAATCTTGAAGACCTGAGAAAGATCGTGACAGACCTGACTGACCGAGGGGTAACGGTCAAGTTCATCAAAGAAGGGCTGGAATTCGACAAGAATGCCAATTCGGTGTCCAAACTGCTGCTCAGCATCATGGGGGCGTTTGCCGAATTTGAGCGAAACCTAATCCGTGAGCGTCAGCGTGAGGGGATCGCCATCGCCAAGACAAACGGTGTCTATAAGGGGCGAAAACCTGCGCTGACCAAAGAGCAGCAGACTCAACTGATCGAGGCAGTCAGGGCAGGGGTCAAGAAATCCGATCTGATGCGCCAGTATGGGATCAGCCGACAGACACTTTACAACTATCTAGATGATAAGTAAGCCTGCAATCTATCCGAACCTTGTCCTTTTTATTGGAAATGTGACTTGATTATTGTATGAGATGTATCGCATATCACCGTATTTGTAGTGCACATATATTTCTCGTGATAGCCACTCGCAATGCCTTATAAATGTTTCACGCACAACGATATCATCCAAATCGGCTTTACTAGTTTTTTTAGATCTATTCCTATACGAAATAACTTCCGAGCTATTCTCATCAAAATCTGTTGGATCAATTCCAAAGTTAGATTGTTTAAGCTCAATTTTCGATATCGCCCTTCTTAGCAGCTCATTAATTTCCGATCTGAATTGGTAATTTTTCGAATTTTCATTGTAAGCATTAATGAAATTCTTAAGTCCACTAGAAGTCTGAAGGCTAGTCGCGTCAATATATGAATTTTTCTCAGAATTCAGTGTTTAAATTTCAGCCTTTTTCTCAAGGATTTTGTTGCTCAAATCTTTGATTGAATTAACAATTTGATTTTTTGATTCTGTGTCCAGTTCGAGCTCCACCAAGTTATCAACAGACCTCTTCTTCTTGGCAAGAAGAACATCATACTCATAACTGCAACTCGAAATTTTCTGATCGAGATCAGTCAATCGACTTGACCCTTGGTCAAATACGCTCGACAAATCAATTTCTTTCAAATGCCTAAATATCAGTGTCTCAAGCTCATCAACTTTCCACTCAGGCGACTTGCAACCGACACCTGAGATCTTTGCTCTGCAAATAAGATACTTCCCCCCCTTGGTTGTATCTCCTCTGTCACGGTATTGCATTTTTTCACCGCAATGTTTGCAATACATAAGTCCCGTGAAGATGTTTCCAAAATTAGATCCCTTTCTACCTTTGGTCGCAGTCTTCCGTCTTTGCATGGCGGCATGGGCATTTGTAAAGATCTGCTCATTCACCACTGCCGGATAATAATCATAAATCACCGTACCAAGCGGCACTCTTTTGCCATCCTTAACAAGGTGCGGCGTATATTCTCCCAGAACGGCACGATTATTTATTATCTTAGATATGTAGGACCTACCCCACATCTTTGATCGACCAAATACGGGCACTTTGTTTTCATTGAGATACTTGACAATTCCTTGCATGCCAAGTGAGTTAGAGCAGAGTTCAAATATTTTTCTGACAACATCCGCTTTGTGCTCAACAAGATTCAACTTGTTAGTCTTTTTATCAAGAGTAATCCATGCAGGGACAACGCTTGTCATCGGTTTACTGGACACCAACTTTCTTTTATTTTCCCAAGCTGCAGCAAGCCTCATTGACTTCATCGCGGACTCATCATTTGCCCGCATCATTGTGCCCAATGAGAGGAACAACATTGTTGGATTCGAATTCAATGACTCCTTCGAATAAATAGCACCATCAATCAAAGTAACAATGACCAGCCCGTCATTGATCAGCGACATAAAGCGATTCAGTGCAGGAGTGATGGACTCTCTTGAAAGTCGATCAAGGCTTTCAACCAACAAGTAGCTGCCTTTCTCAATTTTTCCGCTTTTCACTGCATCCATGAAAACGGCAAGTGAGCCAACAGAGCTGTTTCGACCTCGATAACCAGAAATCCCAATGTCATGCAAGGGCCTGCCATCGACGTGATCGACGAGTTCTAGCCCGTACTTGGTTGCGTAATTTCTTGAGAGTTCAAGCTGTCGGCGAAGGCTGTCACCTCGCAGCTGTATCTCTGTTGACATGCGGATGTATGAGTAGGCTTTGACCATTTCTTGATTCCAGCTGATGTTCAAATAATTGTCAACAATATGCTGATGGTCGGCCCGCCCGGCTCCGGCAAGTCGATGCTGGCGCAGCGTTTTGCGGGCTTGTTGCCGCCCATGTCGGTCGAAGACGCCTTGGAGGCCGCCGCATTGGCCAGCCTGGCCGGACGCTTTGATTTGTCGCGCTGGGCCCAAAGGCCCACGGGCCAACCCCATCATTCAGCCAGTGCAGTGGCGCTGGTGGGCGGTGGCTCGCCACCCCGGCCTGGCGAGATTTCACTGGCACACCACGGCGTGTTGTTTCTGGACGAGCTGCCCGAATTTCCACGCGCTGCGCTCGAAGCCCTGCGCGAGCCGCTGGAGACCGGCACCATCACCATCGCACGGGCAGCGCGGCGTGCCGAGTTCCCGGCACGCTTTCAGCTGATCGCGGCCATGAACCCCTGCCCTTGCGGCTATTTGGGCAGCAGCAGCACCCGCACCTGCCGCTGTTCACCCGACCAGATCAGCCGCTACCAGGGCAAGCTCAGCGGCCCCTTGCTGGACCGGATCGACCTGCACATCGAAGTGCCCAGCCTGCCCGCGCAAGACCTGCTGAACGCCCCGCCCGGCGAGAGCACTGAAGCCATTGCGGTCCGCGCCCTGGCCGCTCGCCAACGCGCCTGGGCACGACAAAACTGCACCAACGCGGGCCTGCAAGGCCAGGCGATTGATGCGCACGCCAGCCTGAGCGACCGAGCCACCGCCTTGCTGCAAAAAGCCGCCGCCCAATGGGGCTGGAGCGGCCGCAGCACCCACCGCAGCCTGAAAGTGGCCCGCACCATCGCCGATCTGGCGGGCAGCGACACCATCGAAGCCGCACACATGGCCGAAGCGGTGCAATACCGTCAGGTGCTCAAGGTCTCATGAGCACCGCGTCCAGAACCCGGGTCTGTGCATCCATCACAAGCGGTAAATACGCCGGGCGTTCTCGCCCAAAACCGCCATGCGCTGTTCCGCGTCCAGCTTGAGCAAGACAGCCAGAGACAACCCTCGCCAGGCGGCGTAGCTGCCCGCCAGCTCCAGCACGGGCCAATCGCTGCCCCACAGCAAGCGCTGCGGGCCCCAGATGGCCAGCAGCGCTTCGCACCAGGGGCGCACCGCGTCCACGGGCTGACCCGACGGGGCCTCGGTCCACAAGCCCGACATCTTGCACACCACCTTGGTCGGGGCCGTCTGTCGGGCCAATCGCGTCATCGCTTCGCTCCAGGCGTCCATGGCCGCTGCGTCGATGACGGGTTTGGCGCCATGGTCCACCACCACAGTCAAATCGGGGTGGGCCTGGGTGAGCGCCAGAATGCGCGGCAGGTGCACCGGTTGGATCAGGGCATCGAACACCAGCCCGTGGCGCGCCATGGCCAATAACACCGGCTGGATGGCTGGCTGCAAGATCCAGTCGGGGTCGCTGATGTCTTGCAGCATGGGCCGCAGGCCTTTGAGCAAGGGCTGCTCGGCGCAGCGCGCCACCTGCTGCACGGCGTCCGGGGCCAGCATGTCGATCCAGCCGACCACGCCCAACACGGCCGGGTTGTCCTGCGCTTGCTGCAACAAAAACTGTGTCTCTTGTGCTGTGGGGGCGGCCTGCACCAGCACACCGCCGGTCATACCCCAGGCCTGGGCCTGGCGCTGCCAGTCGGCCACGGACACATCGCGGTAAATGGGCGCCAGCTCGGGTGTGAGCCAGTCGTAATCGGCCCGCGCCAGTTGCCAACAGTGGAAATGGGCGTCGATCATGCCAACGCTCCCGGCAAGGGCGCTTCCCCCGGAATGGGCGCCTCGGCAGGAATCCAGCCTTCGTGGCGCAGTTGTTGCCAAAAATCGGCCGGGATGACTTCACGCCCGGCTTGCCGGGCCGCTTGCCATTGGTCGGCGCTGCGCACCCCCAGCATGACGATCTGCGTGGCCGGATGCGCCAGGGCAAACTGCAAGGCAGCAGCGGGCAGGCTCACGCCGTGCTGGTCGCACACGGCCTGCATGCCCAGGGCTTTGTCAACCCAGGCTTGGGCGGCAGGTGCGTAGTTGAAGGTCAGGGGACGATCTGCCGCCACCCGCGTGGCCAGGATGCCGGAGTTGAACACCCCGCCCAGCGCCAGCGCCACGCGCCGCGCGATCAGTTGCGGCATGAGGGTAGGCAGGGCCGCCTGGTCGAGCAAGGTGTAGCGTCCGGCCAGCATGAGCACATCCAGATCGGCATGGCGCAGCACCTGCTCGACGATCTGGTGGTCGTTCACGCCCAGGCCCACATGGCTGAGCAGGCCTTGTGCTTTGAGCCGGGCCAGCTCGGGCAAAGTCTCGTCCAAAACCTGACGCAACACGGCATCCGCCTGGGCACCGTGCGTGGCAGCGTCCATGTCGTGGATATAGACCGCATCGAGTTGGGCCAGCCCCAGGCGCTGCAGGCTGTCCTCCACACTGCGGCGCACGCCGCTGGCCGACAAATCCCAATGCTGCACAAAGGGCAGAGTGTTCACATAGCTGTGCTGTTCGTGCGGCACCTGGGCTTGTGGCGTGAGCAAACGGCCCACTTTGCTCGACAGCCGCCAGGTGTGGCGGGAATGGTTGCGCAGGGCGTCGCCCAGACGCCGCTCGGACAAACCATGGCCGTAATGCGGCGCAGTGTCAAAGCTGCGGCAGCCGTCGGCCCAGGCGGCATCGACCACGGCGCGGGCCTGCGCATCGCTCATGGCTTCAAACAGATTGCCCAGGGGCGCGCCGCCCAATCCCAGGCGGGCACCATCGGTGCAAGGCAAAAAAGCGGAGGTGTTCATGGAGACAGATGAGGTGACATGGCCGCCATCGTAGGGGGCAAAGTGGGCGCTGACCAGTGCTGTGGGTAAAACGGCAAAACCCGGGTAATCCCGAGGTGCTCAGCATCCGAATCACAACTAACATGTTAGTCAGTCATGCTGAAAAACATCTCCCCCCTTTTGACCCCTGAACTGCTGTTTGGCCTGGCCAAGCTGGGCCATGGCGACGATGTGGTGCTGGTCGATGCCAACTTTCCAGCCGACCGCATTGCCGAACAAGGCCAGGCCCGGCTGGTGCAGTTGCCCGGCCTGAGCACCACCGAAGTGCTGCAGGCCGTGCTCAGCGTGTTGCCGCTGGACACCTTTGACATCCCCTGTGCCTGGACCATGCAAGTGGTGGGCGATGCGCAGGCCGTGCCTGTGCCGGTGGCTGAATTCCGGCAAGCCCTGCAAGCCCAGGGCGAAGCCGCACCAGGCAGCCTGGAGCGCTTTGCGTTTTACGAACAGGCCCGCTCGGCCCGCCTGGTGGTGCAGACCGGTGACCTGCGCAAATACGCCAACATCTTGTTGCGCAAGGGCGTCATCTCGACCGACTGAAACCATGAGCACGTCGCCTAACCCTCAGTCCCTGCGCGCCCGCGCCTACGAAAACTTCCGCCAGCAAATCCTGCAGGCCAATGTGCGCCCCGGGCAATTCGTCTCGCAACGCGAGTTGATGCAGCTGCTGGACATGCCGCTGGGCGCGGTGCGTGAACTGATTCCGCGCCTGGAAGCCGAAGGCCTGCTGCGCACCGTGCCACAGCGTGGCCTGCAAATTGCGCATGTGGACCTGAAGCTGATCCACAACGCCTTTCAGCTGCGCGGCATGCTGGAGCGCGAAGCGGCCCTGCATTTTGTGCAGTCGGTCAGCGATGCCGATCTGGCCAGCATCGAGCAAGCCCACCTGAGCATCGTGCAGCGTGCCGCCCAAGGCCCGATCACCGACGAGTTGCTGACCGAAGCCACCTCGGTGGACTGGGGGCTGCATGACCTGATGATCGACACCCTGGGCAATGAACTGATCTCGCACACCTACCGCATCAACAGCCTGCGTGTGCGCCTGATCCATCTGGAACGCTCGACCCTGTCACCTGAAGTCTTGCTGCCGGCCATGCAGGAACACCTGAACCTGATCGCGGCGCTCAGGCCCGTGATGCCCAGGCCGTGGCCGAGCATGTGGCCTTCCACATCCATTGCGCCCATCAGCGCGTGCTGGGACAAGACCGCCGCGTGCTGAACACAACAGTTCCCGCCGATATTTCTTCCAACCCTCTCACGGAGTTCACTTGACCGCCTCGCTCACCAACAGCCGCAATGGCTTTCAAGGCATCTGGCCTGCCCTGCTCACCCCACTCGATGCCCAGCTGAACATCGACCACGCCAAACTGGCCGCACACGCCCTGTCACTGATCAGCGCAGGCTGCGGCGGTGTGACGATTTTTGGGACCACCGGCGAAGGCCCGTCTTTTTCATTGCAAGAGCGCAAGGAAGCGCTTGAAAAAATGATTGCCCACGGCGTACCCGCCGAGCGCATCATCGTCTCCACCAGCTGTGCGGCCCTGGTCGAAACGCTGGAACTGACACGCCACGCGGTGGACCGGGGCGTGCATGGCTGCCTGGTCTTGCCGCCTTTCTTTTTCAAGGGCATCAGCGACGAAGGCATCCTGAACGGCTATGTGCAGATCATCGAAGGCGTGAACCGCCCCGATTGGCGCCTGTACCTGTACCACATCCCCCAGGTCATTGGCGTGGACTTGCCCCATGGCGTGATTGCGCAATTGCTGCAGCGCTACCCCGGCATCATTGCGGGCATCAAGGACAGCAGCTGTGACCAGACCCATTCGGTGGCCCTGGCCAAAGCCT
>Ga0213920_1000512_pt1 | contig 29472 bp, 31 predicted proteins | sample McNCre1117MG_FD_161054 | JGI IMG/M metagenome (GOLD analysis project Ga0213920, IMG submission 161054) | Freshwater microbial communities from McNutts Creek, Athens, Georgia, United States - 11-17 MG | ecosystem: Environmental > Aquatic > Freshwater > Creek | place: USA: Georgia | collected...
CTTGATTTCATCAAACAAATCATAAGGAACAGCACCAAGACGCTTGCCAACCCCTGGACTACTTGTGCGATACACTTGATTTTCAACTTCCTTGTTATGCGCGTTAAGTACTGAGTTTACGCCTTGAGTTGCATTAACAAGAAACTTACCTGGATCTGCATTTTGAATGTTGTTAAAAATCTGTTTAATTGTTTGATCTTTATCAACTTCATTTCCTTTTTCAAACAATCTATTAACCCATACTCTTGGATTAAAAGTGCTGGAATTTGTCAATTGTGCGTATTGAGTACCAGTTAAAAGATCTGGATACCGAGTAATCATTTCACTCAACTGAATTGCGTCATTTGACACAATGCTGTTTAGCGTCTTTATGAAATTGGTCTTCATAAAATCAGTTGCTTCTTTGGACTTTTTTTCAAATCCAGCTAAATCGCCATTAGCTTTAAACTGCATGGCTTGATCATAAATATTTTGAGCCGTTTGAAGTTGCTCTTTTGCAATATCAAGATTTGGCTGTTTCTTTTTAAGAACATCCCAGTTTTCAGTAGCAATTTTATATTGTGGAGTTTCTTCAAATGGTTTTAATTTTCCAGCAAATTGATTATCTAACAATTTTGATTCATTTTTAATATACGACTGTGCAGCATTTTGCTCCATGCCGTATGAACTTAACTCAAGCAATCTGCTGTTAAGTCCATAATCAAGCATTGCCTTTTCGCGATTTATGTCGTGCTGAACAGCAGGATATTTTTTTAAATCTTCTGGAGTTGATTGAATTTCTTTGTTTAACGAATCAACATTAGATTGATACTGAGATTGAAGTGCCTGCTTTTGATCCAATAGCTGTTGTTGAACAACTTGTTGCTGTTGTGCCTTCATCTCAAGTGCAGCTTGAGCCATGGGCCGCACTGACTCTGGCGCATACTTCAAAACATTCGTATACGAATCTGGAAGTGTAAAATTAGAATCCATGAGTTTGAGAAAATCTGCTTGGAGTAAATCCCTGTATTTGCATTGCTCCAGGTTGACTTCCAATCATAGGTTGAACTACACCGCCACCATATCCAGCATTTTTGTTGGGATACATTCCACCCAAATTACCTTGCTGCAATACTGCCGCTGAACCTTGTATCCAAGGCATGGCTTGCTGACCTTCAATTTGCATTTTAGTGCGCTCAGATGCTGCTCGTTCTGCCTCTAGTGCCCTCCAGTTTTCTGCTGCAATACGATCTGATGCAAGTTGCTTTTCAGTATCAGTCTTTTGTTGAAGTGCGTTTTGTTGCAACGTCATTGGAATAAACGTGGAAAACAAATTGTGCTTTTCTTTTGTTCCAAGATTGTCGGCTTGCATCAAAAACTGTTGAGCAGTGTCGGCATTTAAGCCAAGAGCTTTTTGAGCGACAGGATTCTTGACCAAGTTCTCGTAAGCCTTGTTGGTCTGCTGCATCTCTTTATGCTTGGCGTAAGCATCTGCAACACTGGCGATACCCGCTCCAATGCCTTTAGCCATGCCCTCATAGCCAGCAAGCGTACTGTTGGCAATGCTCGCTCCAACTTGAGGCCAACCAGCACCCATCTGAGCCATTGCTGCTGGTGCTTGTCCTGCAAACATTTGTTCTGGTTTCATAATTAAGCAGCAATTTTAGAGTCCATCCATTTACGGATTATAGCTTTTAAGCGAGGCTTGTTGCTAATAAACTTAGCAAACTGTTCTCCAAATGCAATATACATAGCAAGTAGCCATTTAGGAGCATCATTTAACATCCAGTCACGGAATAACAACCAAGCTGGGTTTTCTTCGCCATAAACCTCGCGAGCTACCCAGCAAAACTTTATTGCGCCAAGTCCTCCACCAATAATCGAGCCAAACATACTGCTACGCCCTGCATTCTGTGCTGCTGCTGCCTGCTGCTGTGCGCCAGCATAGCCCATTTGAGCGTTGTACGCACCATAGATCGATCCCATGCCTGTCTGAGACTCTGGGTTGAAGTACTGTGGCCCAGCCTGCTGTTGAGCCATTAGTGAGGTCTGTGCCGTATTGCCAGCAAAGTTTTGGGCATACATGGGCTGCTGGTAGAACGAGGTTAGTGCAGCGCCAGATTGTCCGCCGAGATGTGATGCAATTCCGCTCATCTGCTGCAAGCCTTGCGCTTGACGTTGCTGCTGAAATTGATAGCGGTTTAAGACACTGGAAAGATTAGCCTGTTGTCCAAGTGCAGTTCCGCGCCCAGCGTATCCAGACAAACTAGCTTGATCGATAGATCTTCGCTGTTCTGGAGTAAGTTGAAAATCATTCTGCATCTGCTTTGCAAGATTGTTTTCGGCATAATCCTGCAAGGACTTGTTGATGCCATAAGTCCCTTGAGCCCTCTGAAAAGCTTGTATGTAGGTGGGCGCACGTTCCTGTAACCCTTGAAGCTGGTTTGCTTGCGTTTGTCTGGTGTACGCATTTTCAAGATCAGACATTCCAGGCTGCAACTGCTGATACGTTGCAAGTTGCGACTTAGCCTGCTGCGCCTGTATTTGGTTCTGAAGATCTTGATATTTGGGCTGATACTCGGCCTCCTTTTGGTACAATTGAGGAGCAAGGTCGATCTGTGCCTGTAGCACATTACGCATCGACTCTCCGTACTGTGGAGCGGCGGGAGCAGCAGGAGCAGATTGCTGCGGTGGGTTAAAAATACTAGATAGCCAGCTCATAATTTAGTTTCCGATAAAGTTAGCCATCACGATGATAGTCTGCCCAGTTGTTTCAAGTGGTTGTCCAAATGTTACCTGAAGTCTTGAGGAATCAACAGCATCACTCCATGGATATGCGGTAGGTTTTCCAAACGAAACTGGAACAGCAACAGTGTCTTTTTGAACTGAAGATATGCCGTTCATGTTGTAGTAAATATTGGAAAAAGGTTGCAAGAAATTTACTGTAAAAATAGCACCACCAGATCCAGCAGTTACTAAATTAACCGCACTTACATTATTTTGATTTCTAATTATAATAGAATTTCCATTGTAATTATACTCAAAGTAAACAAATGCACGAACAGGCTGAATATCAATGACACTCTGTACGGTTACCTTCTTTAGTGAATTGTTTTTAGATACCAAAAGAAGATCACTTCCACTTGCCAGTCCAGATGCTTGATCTGTGATTGCTCCAGACAAAAGGATAGCACCATCGACATGAGCGTTTAAATTGTCGCCCGTGACGACCATTCCAGTAGAGAAGGTAACTCCTTTTTGTATCTGCGACATATTATTCCTCGGAAATCATGTTTCTGTTAGCAACGATGGCATAGATCACAGCAGTTTTCAATGCTGGTCTTCCTGTGATGAATTGTACTTCAGAATCCATGCACGCGCCTCTAAGGCCGATTCTTGGACGCAATGTTGAATCTGCGGTAGTTGATCCAGTAAACTCGTATTCCATAATAAAGTCAGCAATGTCAGGATCATGTGTTCTTATTAGGATTTTGATGAAGTCACCAGCTATGTTGTTAAACTGGTATTCAGCACGGGAAAACCGCTTTTCATTGACGTTGTCAAAGGTGTACTGCCTAGACCGTATCCTTGCGTCAATCGGGATTGTTTGAAGTGTGTCTGGAGTCAGCGTTGCTGGTAATACAAAATCAAGCACAGGATTGCCAAACAATGGCGAAAATTCGTCACCACTTTCCGATTCTTCTGTTAAAAAGATGCCACCATACGAGGATGTCCCCGTGAACCTAGTCAGTATGAACAGCCGTCTTTTTTGCTGATACTGACACACGGCATAGTTGTCAATGTACAGCCCATCTGGGTAGGTATCTATCGTCTCCCATGCTTGATTTAACGTGTTGTACACGATAATCGCATTTGGTCGTGCGCTTCCATTGATTGGAAGTGCCATAAAAAATCTGTTGTCGTAGTAACTCGACACGGTCTTACCAGCAGCATTGAAGTTTACAGAATCAAAGAAGTCATCAATTGGCTCACTAAGCGGAAGCGTGTTGCCAACCAGTTTAAGGTCAAGAGCTGGAGTAAGCATGTTTACTCCCTTGCCAGACATGAAGAATATGAACTGTCCAGCACTTGCAATGCTTTTCCTAGACAAGCAACCCACTTGAGTAGTGACCACGGTCACTTGGCTTTGGTCTGGAGCAGTAGGATCAAAACGTGGATCAAGGTATGCAACGTAAATAGACTTCTGCATGAAAACCACAAACTGGTTTTCGATCCAAGGCAGTACGCCAACAATAGTGTCGTTACCACCTTGATTGATAATAAAGTTATTTAACGTAAAATCAAATACGTCAGATAATATATCGCTAACTACAATCTCTGTTCTTGATACCTTGCAAACAAGTCGATTCTGAAAATAGAAACCAAAGTCAGCGGGAGGTACAGATCCAGTACCAGCATCGTCTACACCTTCAGTAGTTTGACTGTTTCCGAGTATGGAAGACTGCTTTGCTAGCGTGACTAGGTTTGTCTCAGAGTCCCAAATCAACGGTGGCTTTACCTTAACGCAACAAGAATTTACAGTTTGAGCAGGTATAGTTGCGCTGGTTGTATTCTTGAAGCTAAAAGTAAATCCGCTAGAACTTGCTGATCCAATAATATAACTATTATTAACAGATTTTGCGCCAGTTGTGTTGATGTTAAAAATGGTTACCTCATTACCATTGGCATACCCAGTTAAGACATTTCCATTAACTGTTGTTGCGGTGATTGTCTTAGTTTCACCAACTTGAACCTCTGGAATGTCTAAGCTTAATCCAGCAGTTTCCGAGGTGATTCCAGTGCCAATCCGAGGATTTGTTTCCTCTCCTCTCCAAACGTAAAGACGACCAAGTGCTTGAGTCACCTCTGCAACATCATCAACCTCAATAATACGACCAGCAGGAAAGAAGTACTCTGCCGTTGCTGCCGTGGAAGTGTTGTAAAAATAAAGGAAGTCTTTAAAAATTAAGACGATATTATCATCTCCATTTTTATCCACAAATACACCAGATCCAACCATGATCTCAGACAACAAAGTGTCATCTGTGAGCCGCTTTGTGCCCTTACGAGGCTGCGCTGTGCCTCGTTGCAACCTTACATTCCTAGAAGCCTGTGCATATCCTGGCTGTAGATTTGACGGGTCGAGACGACTGTTAAATCCAATGAAGTTGTTATCAACTTCTTGTAAGACATTCGTTGCAGCTTCAGGCTTAGGCATACTAAGATTTCATCGAACGCGGCCCTTGACGCACCCAAGTGGTGGTCATTGCTGGTTCTTGCTGTTGTTCACTATCCTCAGCAGCATTATCAACAATCATACGGTCAATCAATTTGATGGCAGATTGAAGAGTGTCACGCAGATCAAGCATAGTTTGAGTTTCCATGCTTTCGTGTTCTGACTCCATGTCATCCTCTTCTCCGTAACCGCAATCAGAACAACAGCCATTTGAGCCAATTGGACTGCCACAATCTGGGCAATAATTCTTAGAAGAAACAGCTCCAAGTGAACCAAGCGCAAGCATCAATTTTTTCATAAAACAAGATCTTTCGAGAATATATACATAAACTAAAACAAATCAACCAAACTATCTAGCCCTGCGGTATGCGATAATAAGTTGTCACTATAATTTTCCCATCAGTTCTAGCAAATTTGAATTTGCGAGATTCAGCATTTTTGTCTTTGAGAATCTTACGAATTGTTTGGTGATCACGTTCAGTTTGTTCGCAAATTTCACTCATTGTATACCATCCTTTCCCTTCTGGAGGAAATGGAACATTAACTTCATCAACCAATTGTTGCAACCAGCTTATACTGGAAGGCGGAATGTCCCGCTCTTTGTTTCTTTTGCTAGCCATATTTGAGTTTCGTTATCGCAATATTCCCCCCAAGCAAAACCTCTGCTCCAGGACGATGTTGCTCGGCGGTTTGCTGCATAGCCTGCCTGCTTGGGATCACCGAGCCAACCTGTGCAGTAGCCCGTTGGATGCGCTCGGTTACGTCCCTCGGCCTGACTTACCCTGTGTAAATGTGCGATTAGTACCTTATTGTGCTGATTGCTACAAATAGCTTCTGCATGATCTCTTACGGCCATTTCGTTGACCATATAGCCATGACCTGCGAGCGTATCTCCAAATGAATACCATCCGTCCTGAAAATTGTAATCTATCACTTTGCATTTAATTTCTCGCGCACGATCTTGAATTTGTTGATATACTCTACATGCTAAGGCAGAAACGATGGCTTTAGGCGACTCCATCAAATGTCGGAGTCGAGCCTCATGGTTGCCGAGTAAATAAACCTGTGGGCGAAGTTGAGATAAAAACGCTAACCCATCGTTAAGGTCACCTTCTGGATCAGCAGCTTCATCTGCGCTACCAGCAGCTCCAGTGCGAAGGCATGCCAAGTCAATAGCATCACCAAGATGAATAGTAAGCTGTGGTTTAAACCGTTCTTTAAACGTCAATACTTGGCGCAATAACGCTTGATCTGCCATGTGCCCGTGAGAGCAACCAACCGCTAGGAATCTCTTCCATTTGCGAGTTATGTTCATGCAGTTGTAAATAAATCTGCTTCACGATCACGCCTATCACGCAAGCCACGGGTATCGGGCCATAGTCGTTTCATTCCACGAAACAAATCGGGAATCTTATCAAGGTCATCGCTTGCTAGTGCTTTTTGAATATCCAGCATCTCTTGCCTTCGTGGCCCATTCAAAGAACTGCCACGATTAAACACTAAAGACAATAATGCAGCAGTTTGCTCTGGTTCAAGCGAATCAGCTTGAGGATAAATCTTAAGCATTTGTGCATAAAACTTTGGAATGGTCACATCTCTAAACACTTCCAATGCTGCGCTCCACGGAATAACCATATCCTTAATCAATGGCAATTTAGCGTGCGCTTCTTCACCTTTAAGTCCAGATACAGCAACTAGTCTGGCTAAATCAATTCTATCTACATGACCACTCCAATCGCGGCTGATCTCGCTTGCTTGATTATATCCGCAGTCATACCCCACGCCTACGGTGATCCCGCTTGCCTCTCCAGGCCATTCAGGATGCTTGTTGTACTCGCTTTGTCCGCCTGTTTCTTGGTCGATTATGAACTGTATTCCTTTGCTGTTTAGATTCATGGAAAGGTTTTGGTTTCGGAAAAAGTAGTGCAACAGAAATAAAATTACATGCAACAGCAAAACTCATAAGAGTTTCAGTTAGAGTTGGATCATAGGCTGTAATTATGTTTCCAATTGCTGCACAGATAGTTATGCAAAGTCCAGCCTTGCGAATAAAACACAATAAAGGAGAATCGTGAACGCCACTTCCCTTGTCTAGCCAGATGCGCCATAGCAGATAATACACTGCACAGGCTGTGCAGGCATTAGCGACCGCGTTTAGTAAGATGTTCGGCGTCCACATATTTATTGACGATTCGTTCAACAACTCGTAATCCTGCGAAACCGAGTAAAAATGCAGTGGCATAACTATATTGTGTTTCGTTGCTGACATTGATCCACTTTAAAACAAGTGGAGTTAGATAGTTTGCCGATGCTGCACCACCAATAATTGAAACAGCAGACTGCCAGATGGTCTGCTTTTCGTGCCTAGCAGAAGTCGTAAGCAACGCACCAAACAAACCGGCAATAGCTAAAGATGCATCAACTCCGTATTCTTTTAAGCTCATTTTGAAGGTTGTTGATGGCTTGCGCCATAGTAAAATGCTATCACTGCTGTTACTGCTCCAGTCAGTTGGCCGAGCAACATCGTCAATGTCTGGTTGTCCCATAACTTCATGTCACCAGTAAGCAACATGCAAATGATTGTCAGGAACGTGCCAACCAATGTAAACCCCAATATTGCCGGCACTCGCGAGTTGGTAGCAGTTTGCATTGCCCTGGCGTCTGCTCGATCTTGTACTGCTAACTTTTCAGACTCGATACCAAGATCTGCGAGACGTTGTTTAAACGCAATATCAGCGGCTTGAAGACTAGCCATTTGTTCTGGCGTTAATCCTCCACCAATAGCGCGTTCTACAGCCGCTTTAGTCTTATCAGATAGACCAAGTGCATCTGCAGCTGCTGAGGCGGCAGCGCCCCCTAGCGGCCCACCAAGAAGGTTTCCTATGGTTGGTATGATTTTGTTTAACCAGTCCATAAATTAAATTGCTGGTGGTGCAGTTGCGCCAAAATTCAACAACAGTTGCGTGCCGCTGATCGCTTTGGGGAGACTTGTTGGAGCAGCAAAATTAGATGTATAAACTGCTGTGCCTTTTACAATCCGCAATCCTGCTAATGTGCTATTCCAAAAATTTGGAACACTTTGATTATAGCCTATATTTAAAGTAGTTGCTGCATTAAAAAATTGTAATGTTGTAGATACAAGAGTTCCATTTACATATACAAGTTTTGATCCACTAGAAAAAACAATTGCAATATGTTGCCACACATTTAATGACACCGTAATTTTTGCATCTTCAGCAACTCCATTGTTAATCCACAATTTACCATCCGTAAACATATGGACTGCAATTGAATTTAAGGAATATAAAATATTTTTATAAGAAGTATCAGTTGGCTTAAAGAAAAACTCTATTGTTGAGTTTCCAGAACTTAAATCAAATCCACCATTTGTTGCTGTTGTGGATAAATAACCGGTACTGCCATCAAACGCAGCAACCCTTACATTATTTCCTAAATCAACTTGAGTTACACTTCCAATAGAAGAGATGGTGCGATTATTTGCAGATAAATCACTTAACCAACCAGATGAATTGTTAGGAAACGCAGCAGTTGGCACAACATTTGGACGCGCTATTCCGCGAGTAAAACGGAAATCATCAATTTGACCACTCCATTGATTGCCCTGTGTAGATCCCTGATAGCCAATTTTTAAATCAGTAAATGCCGTGTATGCATCTGGAAAATAAACAGTACTTTCTTCAACTCCATCAAGTCTAAGCTTTAATGTTCCAGATTCGCGAACAACTTGTGCAAAGTGCCAGTTTCCATCATTGCACGATGTCGTTGAAATAACATCAACATCAGATCCTCCATATGTCGAGCTTGTAAATTGCAGCTTAGTTCCATCAACGCTCATCCTAAACATCCACCCCAAACGACCAACTGTTTGCTCGTAATTTGATGAAATGTTTTGATACGATATTGTTGCTGAAGTTTTAAACCATGCCTCAATGGTAAAATCTTCATTATAAGCTGGAGCAAACCTGGCTGTATCAAGAAAACTTACATATCCACTTCCAATAAAATTACCACATCCATTTCCAAATTTTGGATTTGTAGATGTAATTGTTGGCCCAGCGTTAACTGTGCCCGTTAATGGAATAGGAGATAAGTCTTGAAAGTAAGTAGATCCATTTCCGCCATCAAAGTGCAATAGCAATTTGACATTGGAAAAATAAGGATCAGTTACAGCAGCAATTGCTTGCCGTTTTAAATTTGCTCCAGTTACAAGCATATTAGAACAAGGTAAATGCTGCTTTTCTCCAGCTATTGGGCGCAATGCAGTAATAGATCCCAGTGCTATCAATCATGGTTTGTCCTAATGCACCCAACGAAGTGGTAGTCAACGCATGAGTTGCAGCAGTAGTCAATGGCTGGATCGCGGATATATTAACCTTACGTAGCGCACCAGTGATTGTTGTTGCACTGCCAACAGTTTGTGAAACCGAAATCGTATAAGTGCCAGTTCCTCCAACGCCAGTGCCAAGTGCAGTAATTTGAGCGGCAGTAACTCCAGTGCCTGAAATATACATTCCAATGCGCAAAATACCCACAGGTGTACCTGTTACAGTCATTGTTGTGCCAGAAATCGTTGCGGTAAATGTTGCAGATTCACTGACATATTCCAACTTTCCATCCCATTCAATGCTTCCAGCGGTAGGCGCTGTCATCAATGGCTGTGAAGAGTTTACATTAAATCCTGCTGTGGCTGTTCCAGTTGAATTAACTGCAAAAGTTTGTTTGCCGGTAAATGTATTGCTCGTAAGCGTAGGTACTGTGCCGCGTTGGTAAATGTTGTGCGCGCCAAGCGACTGCAATCCAACTGCAATATCAGTGTTGCCAGCAGTTCCAGAAGTAATTGAAGCGATAGATCCTTGTGCGGTCGTGCCTTTTAATGATGAAATTAAAATTGAAGGCGATGTTCCGGTGAACCATGATGGCCTGGTCATCACTTGCGACACACCAACGGCACCAGCTACTGTACAGACCCATGGGCCGTTAGTTGCAGTTGGAGTTTGGGATGTAAATGCAACAATGTCTCCAACAACAACTTGATAACCATCTAATGGAGCTTGTACTCCAGCCGGATAAGTAAATGTAGTTGGTGTAGTTGTGTGAATTGTAATTGAAGCAGCAGATGCTTGCGTAGTGCTTGGTACTTGAGAAACAACAAATTGCGTGGAATTAGTGATTGATATTATTACACAATTTGTCAGTCCTGTAGTAGAAAATGTCATGCCTTGCGCCAGCAATGTCGTGTCGCCGGTTGCAAGCGTTACAGTTGTTGATGCAGTTGACCATGTTGCTGTATATGGCCCAGCAAGAGAAAGAGGAGTCTGTGCAGCACTGGAGCGAAGTGTCACATAGTGAAATGGACTGCCAAGATTATAAAGCGCATCTTGAGCGTTATTTGCGCCTGTTCCGCCCTGCGCCACAGTCAATGCACTTGGCGTTAAATCACCACCAAGTGCCCATGTATCGGTTCCAGTTTTGATTAGCGAAACCATCGCAAACCGATTACTGGTCGTATATGCTGCTGCATTAGCCTCAAAAGTCACGCCACTAGCAGGAACAAACGTGATTTGCCCAAGACCCTGTTGACGCACAATAATCTGTGTTCCAACTGGGAATGGCACAGAAGAATCAAGCGGCACAGTAACAGTTGCCGGAGAAGCACTGGTTATGGTGACGGTTGAATTTGCATCACCCAAAGCAAGGACTACACCATCAGCTTGTGTAGAAGTTCCTGGCGTAATGGGTGCTGCTCCAAGGGCAGTTAAAGCTGCCGCGGCTGTGGTAGATCCAGTTCCACCATTGATAATTGCAACTGGAAGTGCAGGAATCTGCGCTGTCGTGGCGTAAGCACCAATCTGAGCAGTGCTAATGTACGAAGAGCGTTCACTGGTGGCCATTGCTCCAATACTGTTTGGAGTGATAGCTGCAACCTGAGAAGTTGTTGCAAGGTAGCTAAGTGCAGTTGTAGCGATAAAGCTACCAGCCTGCGAAGTAGCAAGTGCACCAATAGATGCTGGGGTAATTGCTGCAACTTGAGTTGTGGTAGCTAGTCCCTGAATTTGCAACGTGCTAGCCGCGCCAATACTGCTTGGCGTAATTGCCGCTACTTGTGCAGTGGTTGCCAAGTAACTCAGTGCAGTTGTAGCAATAGCGCCAATGGAATCAGGCGTAATTGCTGCAACCTGAGAAGTTGTTGCAAACCCTTGAATCTGCAAGGTAGATGCAGCACCAATGGATGCCGGTGTCAAAGCGTGAATTGCAGAACTTACTACATCAACACTTGCCACACTGGCAGCACCGTTAATTTTATCGAGTGCGATTGCTGCATTGGTGGCGATGTCAGTGTCAACAATCAATCGAGCTGGAGACTGGAATACCCCATTGACTACAAATACGCTTCCTGAGCCACCCACAGATGGCAGAGTTGTGTGGACGTGTGCAGGAGTCCCATCACCAAATTTGAACGTGATTGTACGATTGTTTGTCGTAGCTTTTGCACGCAACTCAATATAAAGACGATCATTAAGAGCAAGTGTAGTCTGAGGAACAACCACAGACATGATATACTGTGCAACTACAGTAGGATCATAAACACTAACATCATCAGAAGTAGCAAGAAGCGTTGGTGTAGTGCCATCATACTTGTACACACGCAACTGCATGATGGTCTGGTTTGCGCTATTAGCGTTGCTACTTGCCCAGATGTTAAAATCCCACAAACCAGCAGGCAAACTAATCGTATCAGGATCAAGAACGTCAGTTACAAATCCAGCTACTAAATCGTAATTAACTTCAGAAAGAACTCCAGAAGTGTAGGTGGTTTGTGCAATATTACTAACGCGTCCAAGTTCATAAGGAACATTTGGAGTTATTGGCAAACCGGTGATTGGATTATCAGCAGCGGTGCCAAAGTTTAAATAAAAGGTAACTCCACCACCACCAGATCCACCCGTAGGGACTGCGCCAGGAACCCATGCTGAATTATTCCATTGAAGTGTCTGTCCGTTAGTTGGAGTAACAGAAGAAATTGCATGACCTTGTAGTCCTACAACCTGTGCAGTTACAGAACCCGCCAACATCGAAATATCACCATTAAGCGCAGGTAACTGGTTTGTTACCAATATTCCACTGTTGTCTAGTTTTGCTAAGGTAGAAAGTTGCGATGTAGGAATTGCGCCGATTGAAGCGGGGGTGATCGACGCAACATCAAGTGTAGTGGCTAATCCCTGAATCTGTAGCGTAGAAGCTGCACCAATGCTGGCAGGAGTAAGTGCTGCAAAAGCGGCTGTAGTCGTGTATGATCCGCGCTCAGACGTTGCCATGGCCCCAATGCTGTTGGGCGTAATGGCAGAAACTTGTGCTGTAGTTGCGAGATAACTAAGAGCAGATGTCGCAATAAAAGATCCAGCCTGAGATGTTGCCAATGCTCCAATAGAACTTGGAGTGATTGCAGCTACATCCGCGGTGGTTGCCAGACCTTGAATCTGAAGTGTACTGGCAGCTCCAATGCTAGCAGGAGTAATCGCAGCAATTTGAGCAGTAGTAGCAAATCCTTGGATCTGCTGAGTAGTCGCAAAACTTCCTGCTTGAGCCGTACTAAGTGCTCCAATACTTGCAGGTGTGATAGCCGCTACTTGTGCTGTAGTGGCAAGGCCTTGAATCTGTTGTGTGCTTGCAAAGCTGCCAGCTTGCGATGTCGCTAAAGCGCCGATAGATGCCGGTGTAATAGCAGCAACCTGCGCAGTAGTAGCAAGTCCAGCGACAATTAAAGAGCGTGATGCAGTCTTTGTGGTCGCACTCTGATCCATCACAAAGATGTCTGAATTTCCTACGCTGGTTGCTGCTGGCAACTCGGAGATTTTAATATCGGCCATAAATTAAGAAGATTGATGCATCGCAAATGCCTGACTACAATTTCAGTTATCTTTATATCTATTCTGCTGGATGTAAAGCGGAATCACAACAGCCACTTACCCTTTGAATATGCTGTGGCCATGCCTTTTCCCAGCGCATTTCATCTTCAAGTGATGGATGTGCGTTAATTGGACAAGTGGTGTTTTCTTGCATGATTGTGTGCGATACCTTGCAACGGCGTTGCTGATGACATGCCTGGCACACAGAAAACCTTTTGTCGATAAGCCAACGCGGTATCATGTGATTGTAAGATTGGCTATTGTTGCGGTTCCAAATGGAAAATTTGGATTTCCATCATTCATTATACCAACAGATCCAGTTTCAATTGATGTAAATACAATATATAAACTATATATAAGACCATTAACAGGTCCATATTTTAAATAAAATTCATGTCTATTAGATTGATTATCTTTACAAAATTGACTTGTTTTTTGAGTTGTTAAATTTGGTATATTTAATGAAAAGTTTTTTGTTCCATTTATCCAAAGTCCGTTTTTGGGAACTGTTTCATTATTTATTGCATATGGACTTGTTTCTGTATTTTGATTTATTTTAAATTTAGACCAACAAACAGATTCAGATTCATTTAATTGATATGTTTTTCTGTTACCAATTGGCCCAGCTATGCATGTTCCAGTCATTGTGTAGTTTTTTATTTTTCCATACAAAGAACACCTTGCGCATAATCCTGTAGGCGTAAATGGATGCACAAGTTTATTGCCCCTATATGTAAATGCAGAAACTACACAATTTTCGGTAGAGTTATCTGCTGCTATATCAAATGCATTAACACATAAAATCTGTCGTTTAGTTAATTGTTTTAACGCAGAATTTGTTGAATAATTAAATTGATAAGATCTAAACGAATCACCATCTCCAGTTGATCCGCTGGCGTTTATTTCAAGCTGAAATGAGTTTATCTTACAACTACATGGATTCATATCATGTAAATTGAAGATCACATACACTTGGATATGGCTGTTGACATGAGTTTGTAATGGTTCTTACACCATCAATTTCATCTAAATAACCAGCAGCATAATACGAATTTGTTGTGGTATTTGATGGCAATGATTCCTGTCCAAATAGAATGTCAATGCTAGAAATTGTTACGTCATTGGTAACAAAAAAGCATTTAAACAATACCCATCCAACAATCCAATCATTATCAAGACCAAGTGTTGGGTCCATGCCATTTGGAAGGACTGGCGGACTACCAATAGTTCCCGCCTGCATGTTTACTTTAATGGCCCCATGCTCATCTGTAAACAACGTCATTTTAAATGGACACGTTGCTCGTTCGGCAGAAATCACACCACTACCATTTACAGTAATGCCATCTCCAATGATCACAGATCCTCTTGTAGAGGCATTTGCAATTGGTATCGACAATGATCCACTACCATCTACAAGTGTCCCAGAACCGGCCTTTACAGCGCCAACATTAGAAGAAGTTGCAATGGGCAACCTGGCTTTATTTACTGTCCCAGTTACAAGATCACCAGCATCAGTTGTCTTGAGTTGTACTGATGTTGTCTTTTTTGTTACACCGTCTTGAACAAGCGGTATTAACTCGTTGCCAACCAATTCATTTGCATTGATTAGCTCTGAAATTGGAACTTGATCAAACATAATTAGCTTATGGTTAATCTATTTCCTAGTTCATCAGTGATAAACAAACCTTGCTCGTTCAAAATTCTACTATTTTGAGATGGAGGTACTACGCCAGTATCACGCTTAGTAAACTTAAAGGTTTGCGAACCATTTGCATGAACTTGTATGCGAGCAAAGTTCTTAGAGAACGGTAAGTTCGTGTTTACGTTGCGCTTCCTGATGAATTTAGTAACCATACTAGTAAGTGTACACCATGTTCATGCGTTGCACTTGGCCTTGTTGTCTAATCAACACATCAATCTGCTGCTGTAGAGCCATTTCTGCTGATCCATCAAGCATGTTTGCCTCTTCCGCTCGACCTTCAGAGCGCATAAAATCAGCAGAGATACCGTTGATCAAGTAGTCCTTAAAACGATATGGAATAGAAATCATTTTCCAAAATTGACTGTCTTCTGCTGGTGCATGTGCGCCAGCAACTGGAACAGTTTGCCTAGCAATGAAAAAGTTGCCGCGAGATGGCAATTGTTTCTGAGTTGGATTGTAGGCACTGCTTGCCTGACCAGTGTCGTAATACACTATAGACCCAGTTGAGTACTGAAGATATGGATCATACTTAACTCCAGTAAACCTTGGGCAGGTAGTGCGGTACTTAATGTGCTTGCGTCCGTTTGTAAGAAACCGCAAGTACGAGTATTCTTCCTGAATAATGCCACCTTCAAATCCAGTATCATTCCTGTCATTAAAGTCCTCAACCAAGAATGACTCATTCTTAAACCGTGTGCTGTTTCTGTGATCGCCGCTAAAAGCTTCTAGCCCTTGAAGTGCATCAGACTCAAGCTGAACAAGAAGGTTTAGATTAGAATTAAATACGACCTTTGTGGTAAAGTCAGAGTTTGGCCCCTTGTATGTGTAGGGATACTCAACAGTTCCAGGCACAAGAGACAAGATCTCAATTGTGTTTATAAACGGCCCACGTTCACCTTCAAGCGTGGTGTAATTAAACGTATAATTCTTGTCTGTAATAGGAACTCTTGTGCCGTCATCCTTTAATATATAAAAAGGATTGTTAAAGCTTACATACGTTTGTTCAATTGCATCACGCTTGTATGCATTATCCGTAAAATCAATCAAATAAATACGCTGAAAATCAATATCAAGATTTAACCGTATCAGCATGGAATTGCCACCTTGCGGATCAGTCACAATCTGCTCATTTGTAATTTCGGTGATGATTGGGTCTGAGTTTTCAGTAATTAGCACTCTGGAAATAAAGTCGATAGACTTAATTGGGTTTCCAGTAAACGTATTAATTCTACGCTCGGAGTCAGGCCATTCTTCCCTGTCCCAAATAGAGCTGATGCGCCTACCGCAAAAGTCTCTGATAGTACCAAAAGACTTGTCATTCAGTGAAGGACGATCAAGGCCGATCAACTGACACACTTGACCTAAAATATCACTAAATGGAACAGTTTTCATGCGTTACTTACCAGAAGTCCAGCCAACAGAGATTTCCTTGGTTCCACCACTATTGACTTTAAGTTCTGGATTGTCACGAAGAAACTCATCCATAAACGCCTGATCGTTCCAGCAGCCATAACCAAGCTTTTGTCCCCAAAAATGGAATGCAGTCATTGGGATTCTAGCTTTAAGCTGACCGAGTCCTTCAACGGACTTGTGGCGTTGCTTGTTGATCTCTCCAATTCGTTTAGCCTCAATCTCAGCTTGTACCCTATTTTGGTTCCAGCCTACACGAAGTTCTTTATCCAGTTGATCAGCAAGTTTAGCGTCTAGTTCCATAAAAGTGGTTGCGGGGGCAGGAATCGAACCTGCGACATGTTGCTTATGAGACAACCGATCTACCATTGAGCTACCCCGCGATTAAAAATTGTGCTGTCTCTCCAGCAGTCACACCACTTTTACTCGACAAGGTCGAAGCACGCAGGTGTCGCGGAAGTGAACTAAGCAGCAGAGCTGTAGTCAAACTTGCCAAGACCCAATGGGTTCCCGACAACCAGACCAGCAACTGCTTCGATCAAACGAGCAGGGCCACCACCAAAGTCAGGCAATGCCGTGACTTGGGCAACATTACCACCATAACGCACTTCGATGAGGTTCATGTCAAGAACCAGACCTTTGTACGGAGTGGCAGTGTAGCTGCTTCCGCTGACCGTTCCGAGGAACGTGGTAGGATGCAAGCGCACCGTACCAAAGTCACCCTGGAATACATCCATGGACTGGATGTAGGTATCAGCAGCAGCATCACGCTGGAAGGTCTGCACCTTCGTTGCGCCTGCGCCAGTAACGGTGGAACCAGTCGTTGTGGTCAACGCAGTAGTGCCCAGCAAGCCCGTGAAGGCACGCTTCAAGTCAGTTCCGACAATACAGTCAAAAGACTTGTACTGACCAGTCTGATCGAAGATGGACTTCAGCAAACCCTGCACGGCAGTGTCCGTGATTGTGGAAGCAGCATCACCAGTTCCAACGATAGAAGCAGAAGGCGTGATGAACGAAGGAGTCTTGGAGCCAGAACCGATATTTAGTCCAGTGCCAATATTATCTCCACCGATCCATGCCTGTGCGCCAGCCGTAAGGTAAGGAACGCCACCTGCACCAGTGTCCTGTTGACCAAGCTGATTGGAGGTAAAGGTCACTTCCATGTCACGCTTGAGGCCGATGATGGCTTTCGCCACGTTATCGGACAGCGAGTCACGCACGCCAGCAACATCTGCCAAGTCCTGCGCGAGTTTGGAAACACGCACCTGGCGGCGGAAGATCTGCGCGTAGTTAGCGAGTTCCTTACGATAGCCATCAACGTAGTTGCTGTAGCTGGAAACATCCGTACCGTCAATGGTTCCACCGACAACAGGCTGTGGGTTTTGATCTGCCTGCCAACGGAAATACATATTTCCAGGCTTGCTGCCCTTGCGGGCCATAGAGGTGAAAGGCGTGTCGCGAGCGTCCACAAGGGCGATCATGTCAGCCAAGTCTTCGCGTTTACCGCGACCAGAGAGCGTAGGTTCAGTTAAAAGAGCCATAAGAATGAATTGAGTTGAAAGGGCTACACAAGCCCCATTGCTTTGACCAAATCTGTCAATCCGCCTTTGTCAGAAGTATTCTTAGCGAAGTTCTGACGCGCTTTTAAAAGATCCGATTGAGTACTAGGTGCTGGAGTCGCACGAACGCTTGGTTGCACTGGAGCGCGTTTAATTGGAGTAGGTACATTGGATTTCTTCTTTGTTTGCATTTCGGCATATGCCTTAGCGCCCAAAACAACCAATCCAGCAACATGCTTCCAATCTGCTCTTCGCTTCTTTAGTTCTGGAAACTCACGCAAAACCTGTTGAGCAACTTGATACTCTTCAGTTTCTGGCTTGTTCCACCAAGGAAAGTTCTGTGCAATTTCGGGTTCTGCGGCAGCTACCTGCTGCAAGAACCGCATACGTTGCGGCAATTCAATTTCCTTGCGCTTCATTGCTACCTTCTTCATAGCGCGAACTTCACTTGAGGTAAGCTCTTGCTCTTCACCGTTAGGTAAAGGAATTACTCCACCATCAATATTATCTTCGCACCACATTAGAACTTCCAAAGCTTTGCTGTATTCTTCTTCTACACGTTGAACGGTATCCAAAGATTCAACAAACTGTGAAATGTCTTGTTGCTTTACTGGCGTTGAATTCTTTGCAGATTCCAATTCTGCCTGTAATTTAACAAGAGTAGCTTTTTGAGCATCTAATTCAGCTTGAGCGGCTTTCTTCGCAGCAACCAACTTGTTGATGCGCTTCTGCACGCCTTTACTCAAAGATCCTTCATCAGCTTCAGGCTGATCGGTGACTTCTTCAGAATGATCGACATCCTCTTCAGAGGTATCGGTTTCTTCAGTAGTCTCCTGTTGCTCCACTGGAGCGGGAGCAGACTGCTCCTCCTCGTTAAGGAAGCCATCAAGCAGGCTTGTTAGGCTTGCGTGATCTAAACCGAGTTTTGGTGCAACGGAATTATCTGCCTCCTGACCCGCAGAATCAGGCTGTGTAGTTTCATCATTCATGGAGTTTAGGTTCCAAGATCCTTTATAACTAAAATCAATCCAGTAACGCTGGAAAGCCCGTTAGTGGCTTTATGCCAAATCTTCTTCAGAAGTCAACCCATTTAATACCCTGGCTTCTTTTCTTAATGAAATAAGTAACGAATAAATCATGTTTACACCATCAGCTTGACCACAAGCATGTACTCGATCTTCGCCTTTAACTTCAGAGCTAATCGCCTGCATCCAAAGTTGTTCTTGAGTTTGTTGAATAACCTTAATTATCTCTTTCCATAAAAGAGATTCTTCTCCACCAAATGCCTTGTACTGATCTTCAGTTATATTCATTAAGCAGGTTGTTGCTGAATTGGACTAACACCAATACGGCCAATTTGCGCGTTTTGTTGCTGCATAATCGACATCTGCAAACTCTTCACATAGTTCTGGAACAACTGCTGGAAGTTAGGATCACTCTGCAAAGCCTGCTGCGCTTTAGGGTTCTGCTGCAAAATTTGCTGCGAGTACTGTAATTTCATTTGCGCGGCAGGATCGTTCTCTTGATACAAAGCCTCGTTACCAAGCAACATCATTCCGATGTCTGTCTGAACGTCCTTGTACATCTTCTGTGATGCCTGTGCTTGATTCATCACAAGCTCCTGAGCCATTTCTGGTGCAATAGCTTGAATCATCATTTCAGTAAGACGATTGCGATTAAGCACACCACCAGCATCCATCTGTGCAATCTGACTTAGGAACTGAATCTTCTGAGCAACATATTCTTTATCCATGTTCATCACATCAAACCTGACATTGATGTCAAATTCATCGTGAATAGCAGAAATGTTTTGCGGCAATTGTGCCCCAGTAATTTTGTAAATCTCGTCAGGGGACATGTACTGGCAACACAACGAGAACATCTGTCTAAACACTGCTCTCCATGCTGTAAGCCATGAATTAACCAACGATTGTTGGGCAAGTTGTGTCTTAATTGGGGGTACTGCTTCGTTAGCTGTACCAAAGTAAGCCGCATGATTAGCTTCAACGCGGTTAATCAAGTTAAACGCCACAGTAGGTTCACGGGCAGGCGGCTCCATAAACGTATAATCGTTCATGTTAGTTACAGGCAAACTAACGCCTGGGCCAACCTTGTTAATTGATCCTATTCTTTTGACGACCTTGATGGGTGGAAGTGTCGAAAAGGCTGTGTGATCTCGGATCGAGTCATGCTGCGCTTTAATCTCATCTTGATCAGTGCTGGAAAGCTCAGGAATACCACGGGTATCCACGATAGCACGTCTAAGTTGCTCGCGGCGAAACTCAACAAAGGGATACTCTCCATGGGCATAATCAAGTCGTTCATGTTTCGCCCAAGATGCAGTGTCTTCTTTGCGATTTGATGCTGCTTGCGGACAAATTACAGTATAAAAGATAGCTGGAGCATTGCCGTCGATCTGCTTCGTATAGCAATAAACAACTTCAACCATGTTGTTATAGTTGATGCCGTTATATACGAGCATTGTCGTAGTTGGCAGCAGATTGATATTGTAAAATGTGCTACTCTTACCGAGTTGCTGAAGCGCACGTTCAACCCAATCTGGATTCCAGCCTTCAGTCGTGATTTTTTCACGCAATTCAACCTCGGACATCCATGTCCTACGAAAAATAACACGCGCACGCTGAAGGTCAGCTACTTCTGGAGGGAAAATAATCTCGTCCCATGGCTTTAGGGCAACGATTTCAGGGAGGTTGCGACTGACGTACTCCTGATCATAAGAAGTATTGCCAGTCGCACCCAATTCCTTGACCATTCTCTTAGCCTCGGACACGCCGAGGTCAGGAATAGCAGCATCTAAAATTGCAGCGGCCTCTTCAGGCGCATTCATAATCAACTGTGGCAACTCCATCAGTGTCTGGCTGCCAGTCTGCTGGGCCATTTGCATAATCTCTTCCAAGCTAATTGGCTGTGTGCGCTTGGAGATATGCTGTTGCCAACCTACAAAAAAAGCACTCCAGCCATACTGCATGGCATATTGAGCGCCTAACTCAGCCTCTTTACGCAGTTGTTGAGGCATTTTAGCATCACGAACCCAACGCAATAGTGTAGTTGCTACACTTGACACTACAGCATCATTTAACTCGTTTGGATTAGCGCGTATATCGGCCTTTTCAAACGCAGAAACAAGTAAGTTGGTAAGTTCGTTGCAACTTGAGTCAATCAAGCGGTTACGAACGTCAGAAGCACCTTCAAAAGGCCAAGCTGGGCTACCTTCTGGACGGTTTTCGCTATGCTTTTTGCCGTCATCAGTTTGTCCAGGCCACCGAGAAAAGCGGATATTATCAAACTTAGTTACCAAATTTCCCTGACTGGAATTTACCATTGCGCGATTATATTCATCAAGCAAATCGCCTACATGCGGGATAACAGAGGCAATGGCTAAAGGATCAGTCTTTGAATTTGGCATATACTAATAAGTTCCACACTTAGCGGCATTCTGCCACTGTTTTTTCCACTTGTCACTATCTGTGTGTTTGGGTTGCATTACCACTAAATACCCCAAGGCATCAATAGGATCTTTTGTAGCACCTTTTTGCCCATCTGCACCTGTCCATTCTCTCAGCGAGTATATCAAGTTTTGACAGTCAGCATGCACCATTAAGCGTGGATAATTTGTTTTTGCATCAAGTGGCTTTTCTCGATCATAACACAAAAGATCGTTAATTATAAGCACACGCTCATCCACCGTGACCGCTACACTTGGCGTAAAATGTAGAGGATCGGTAGCATCAGCAAGTAGGTCTAACAATGTTAAACCACCTTCTTTGCTGACAGTCTCCGAGCCTGCGCTTCTAGGGTCAATATATCGCTCGGCAATTTCTTCCCGTTTGTCAGCGTGAGTCTCAAGATCCCAGATTAACTCGGTATATTCATTCACTCCACGGCCAGCTCCTTGGCGTTGTGCAGGGCCAGGTTTACCATCAGCTTTCTCGCTAGGCACAGCCCATTCACCGTAACTGGCATCGGGAAACTCACGATACACCCAAATTATACCATGCTCATCTACTCGCGCCCAAAGCATGAACCAGTTTCGGGCACCTGCTGGATCTGCTACCATGTAGTTTGTGCCAGAGACTGCTAGCGTACTGACAGGCTCATGAAAAATGTTTACGTCACCAAAAAGCGGAAATTGACTGCCAGCAGTTTGCTCTGCCCAACCATAAGCACGAATCTTAATGTCATGGGTACTTCTGGTCTTGAGCGTCTGCTTCATGCGCTCCCAGTTATTGTAGGGATTTAACTTTGAATGAAACCAGATACAGCCGTGCTTACCATACACACTCTCGGCGGTATACGGCATGTTGCCAGCAGGTACACCAATCACGTTGTTGTTTGGTAACAACTCAGATTCTTTCCATGTCTTAATCTTGCTGGTCGAGATGAACTCCTTAACGACCTGCGTATATCCAAGGATCGGCGTGAAGGTCACGATAAGCTTACCGTTGCGCGTTACTAGTCGATATCGCAGCGTCTCTAGCCAATCTGCAGGTACAAGTTCGTCACACCATACAAAGTCTACCTCACCACCTTCCACAACCTTGATGTCCTGGCTGTAGTTAAGGAACCAAATCTGGTTACCATTATAAACAGCCGTGTTATCCGAGAAGCCGTTCTTCTGCGTCCAGCTTACTTGCGTGTGTCTGCTGCGCTTGGCTTCTTTTAATTCTTGAGGAAGGTATTTATGAAACACGTTCTGTTGCATACTCACACTTGTCATGTGAGTGGTGTGCAAGCACCAGATGTTTACACCACGCTTGCCAGTCTTTTCCCGAACCCAAGCTGGCATATTCCCAGAAAGATCAGTTCCCACAAACGCCTGGGCAATTCTTTTGGCAGCATACTCAGTCTTACCAGCTCGATTGCCACCAAGAATAAGCAGTTCGTTCTGACGGTCTAACAAACCATCCGCATCAGGCCAAGCCGTCAGTTCCGTTCCATACCTATACGGATCAGTAACTTCTGCACGAATACGTTGCTCACGTAGCAAAAACAGGCGCATCGTTTCCTCTGGCCCCACGTTTTTTATCATCTGCAATCGCTGCTCCTCATCTGGAGAAGGCATAAGTGGATGATCCTGAAGAGGAAAGCCAAGTATCTTTTGTAGCAATTTTTCTTCCGAAACCATTGACATATTTAGCCCAATCTAGTACCTTTCCCTTGCAGGTCAATTGATAGATCTGCCGCGTACCCACTGAACAACCTGAAACACGGACTCACTGGTGAAGACATGGTTCCAGCTATTCCTCTTGAGCTGGATTAAAAGTTGTGGGTGTCGAAGAACTCACAAGTGCTACACAGTCGTCCGCGATAGAGACAATGCTAGGCTCAACGGGTAGCCATGGGCAAAGACTGTGATTGCGAAACGAGAACGACAACTTATACGAATCGTTATGGTTTTAAAAGTATAGTATTCCCCCAAGATAGGCAGTAATGCTGAGTCTTGGGGGTACTATGCTCACTCGAAGTCTTCCTTACCGAATTGATAGGTTTTAGTATTAGTGAACAGTACGCTTCGTACTGTGAGAGCGGAGCAAAGCGTAGCGGGTGAGCGATAGCGAACAACTTAAGTATCTGCGAGCAGCAGATGCTTACTTTGGCTACAGTAGCCAATGTAGCTACTAGATGCAGCAAAGCTGCACCCACTTAGCTAGGGAGATTAAAAGTATAATGGCATATACTTTCAATTGCTTGTTATGATTGAAACATAACTAAACCCGCTTTAAATATAATTCACCGTTCTTAACGCGAATTACTTGGTTTACTCTCATGTTAGAGCCTTTTAAGCCAACAAAGACGCGGCCCTTATCTGTTTCGACCCACTTAAAGTTGGCGTGTATCTTCTTAATCTTACACAACTTTACCTGGCAATGCTCGGGAAACAAGCCATCCAAAGCTGTTGTTTTAGGCGTGTCTAGCGTCATTATAGGCCATTCTTGGGCCGTTTCCTCTGTGGCAGCAGTAGCCACACTGACAGGTTGTGCGTCTTGTTTATGTTCAACCCTACTTGGATCAATCACACTTACTCCAAGTATATCGCACCTAAACATGTTTTTAAACGTCTTGAAGCACTTGCGCTCGACATAATCAACGCCCTTAACATAGTTGCTCAAATTATACGCAGCACCGTCACGCAACTTAACAGCACTCTCGTTAACATTGTATTTCATACGCTTTAAAGTCAGACGACTATTGAGAATGTGTCTCAATAAGGAAAAATAGCGCCCAATCTACACAGTAAATCGGCCCTGTAGCCACCTATTCTCGCTAGCTCAACCAAAGATAACGATTTCAGTGACCCACAGAGGAGCAATATGCTCGCGCTACTCGCTTTTCACATCCCGCTCACATCTGTAGCAACATGTGCCACAGTAGTCAAGTGGCAGCAGTAGCCAGGGTAGCAACACAAAGAGCGGCGGCCAGTTGCGCGAAAAATTTTTAGATGGGGGGATGCGTCTACAACGGCACCAGCGCACAGATTTCAACCCCCTCCCCCCATGCTAGGAAATGGCACTTTTTACCCCTCAATTCCATATTACATGTGTTGTATTGTGTTATTAACAGTGCAAATCGGCAGGGTTTGCCTAGTTTGTTGGCGTGTTTGGGCGTGTTTTGTAGTGAATTAGCGTAGGTTTGCTCTGTTAATTGGTCAAAGCGGCTGCGGAAATGCATTCCCATCCAATGTGTTCAATTTCTTTACACTCCCGTTTGCGCCGTTTTTTGCAGCCTGCCCACTCCCATACCACTACGCAAAAAAGCCCGCCCAGATTGCTCCGAGCGGGCCCTTGCCTTGCCTTGTTTAGTGTCGCAACCAATACACCACCGCCACAAATAAGGGAAACATAATAGCACTATAGACTAGCTCACTCATCCCCATGCTCCCTCTTTTTTAGCCCAAACTACCAACGCCACAATCACCACAAGCGCCAACGCTACTTGCCAACCGAGCTCACGATAAGCAGCAGCCTCTGCTAGTGCTGGGAGGTCAATGTTTGTTATATTCATATTAGGCGCAAATCGCTGTCTCAATGCGGGTTACAAGCCCAATCTCTCCGTGTTTGCGGATGATCCGTTGCGCTCCAATGTACGTTAGTTTGTATGGTCTACGCAACCATAAGGTGCTCTCATGGTACGCGTTACGACTAGGGATGTAGGTGCTGATTGTGATGATGTTGTAGATTTTCATTTTGTTGTTTGTTGATGATTTGTTGCTGTTAGTGCCAAAAATAGGAGACGACAGGGACGGACCTATCCCAGCAAGCGCGACAGTCGCCGCATTTGTTGCCCCGGTCTTTACTAGGGCAAGGGTGGCCTAATGGCGCAGCGTGATCCGTGACGATAGAGCTTGGCAGGTGCCGGAGAGCTTGTGGTGTTGGGGCGGCTGTGTCTCGTTTGTAAGCACTGAGACGCACGGTTAAATTTTCCGGAAACTCCCCATTTGTTTTAATCCATTGCGATACAATGCCATACTCCTTAGTCGGCAACCAAAACACACAGTCTGGCACGCTAAGCGCAACGTGCACAATGGCTTCGAGCATTTCAAGGGACTGCAGATCCCCTGAATCAAACCAACGAAAAAACGCAAGACCCTTGCGCTTAATAAGTTCTGCCATGTTGCAAGCCCACGTTGTTGAGTCTGCTAAAAAGCACGCAAGTCTCCGCTCAAGAGCATCTTGCACGTTTCTAAATGCGTACATCCCTTTTAATGCATAGCAACCCTCACAAATTGAGCCCTGAACCTTCGCCAGCTTAGAGCCTACACGGCAATGTTTTGCGCTAATGCTCCAAGAGGGACACGGCATTTTGCCAGTTTGAGAGAGTCCCCCAACTGCGTTTTCCAACTCGTTGATTTTCATTATTCTCGCCCCCCTTTAAATGCTCTCATGATGAGCACGTTGTGAGTTCCATACACTTCGCGAGCACCACAGCTTCCGCACGTATATTTCGCCGCATCCGGCTCAATACCAAAAGCTTCCGCGCCGCAGCTTAGACAAAACCCTTCGCAATCATCGCATTGCAATTGTGCCTCTACTTGTTCCCAAATCGGGAAGTTGTTCGGATTCATCATTTTACAAATTAGGCCCTTACCCTCTCGCCGTGTTTATGGTTCGGTACGGACTACCTTCGGGGGCGTCCCCTAAACCAGTGCGACGGCACCGGCCTGTCTCTGTTATCGGCGCCCGTGCTCCAGTTGTATAGCGTTTTTTTGTGTTTTTTAGCGTGCTGTCCTGGTGCATTAACCTATTTTTACTAGGTAAAAATTGCCATAGGCTTTGCCTTAGGCTTTGCCCTAAGTTTGCACGTAGCGCACTTGTATTAAATCACCAAATCTCCTATTTGCGTTTTTAAAATTTGAATTTGAAATTTGCATTTGTGAATTTGAAATTTGAAATCTGAATTACCTATTCCTCTTCCTCCTCATATTCATCCTGCACTGCTGCTTCTGGACACTGCCGCAGTATATGTATGAGAAACCTGGCACCATCATGTTCTGAACCGCTTAGTCCAACTTCCATTACCCACTCGTTGCAATCAGTCTCACTCATCATCTCGCAGAGTGTACCAACAGCATTTGTTACTCTATGCTTACTCATCTTTAGGTTTAAGTGCTGCCATAAAGGCGTTGTTAAGTTCGGCAGGTGCATGCATGTGTATATGCTGATGCAGCGTGTCAGGACCGTTGTTCTTGTCCATTGACATCACCTTATCAAATGCGATGCCCAACGCTAGGACGCTGTCCTTAGCTGACATCTCGGGCATGAGTTCAGCCACACGGTCAGCAGCAGACTCGACTACGCTTTGAAGCTTGCCACGCAGGTTAACTTTGAACATGGCATTGCGAAACTGTGAATCGTGATCGAGTGCAGTCTGTTTAACCTCCATGCACACTTGGCGACTTAAGCCAGTAATTTCCTCGATAGCACGCAGGCTCATGCCTTTGCAGTACAGATCGATGATCTGCTTTCGCACATCTTCACTGACGCTGGCTAGGGGGCCAGCGCCATTGATTTTTTGAATTCCAGTGCCCATTACATGATCCTCAATCCGCACGCCAGAGAGTCCAGCAAGCTGCCTAGCACGCGATTCAGGTGAGCGATAAGTCTGTTTACGCTTTGGCTTTGGCTTTTTCATATTTGAATATCATTGCACATTGTGCAGAACAGGTGCGTCTATCACGATCTCTAAGACGATTTGTATTACACACTGGACACATTGGCAGTGTTGGTGGTTTAAGCTGTTGAATGCACTTTACAGAACATGCCTTTGCATCTGGCCCTTTAAGGCGCTCCAGTCCACACACAGGACATAGTGGCCGAGTAACACGCGCCTTAGCGGCACGGGAGCGCAGTTCTGTTGTGCATGCTGGTGAGCAACCTTTAGCTACGCTAGAAATTTTGCACTCAAACTTACCCTGACAAACATGACAAGAGCGAGTCTCTACCTTACTTTTGTTGGTGCGTGACTTATACGGTGTAAGTTCTGATGGTGGCCCATCTACAATCTGACCGCGTTCCTTGGCACGTTTTATAGTTTCACGAAAGTCTTCGTAATCAAAGCCACTATACTTAACCAGCGGAGCAAGACTGCGCCTGCTGTACACTGGTTGACCGTTCATCAAGTTCATTTCTTTAATTTTACTTTAGGTTTAGTGCCAGGTTCAATAATGCCCATGGCCTTGAGTTTGGCATGCATTACCATCCACTGATCAGTAGTGTGCGATAGATAGAGTTGCTTGATCAAGTCTTTCAGCAACTTATTTTCTTGCTCAAGCGTTAAGGAAGGAGGCTGTTCTGCCATTGAATCTTAGGTTGGTCTCTACGCCACAAGGGCCGTTGCGTTGATAGGGTATGCTGATCGTTCGGAGTTCACCAGCATCTTCATCGAGTTTGATAGCAAGAATACAAGTAGCATCTTGCTGGATGGCTCGCGATTCACGGGCTTTGCCCTGCTCGTTAAGCTGGGTAATACCGATGACCAAGCAACTGAGTTCTAAGCCAAGCAAGCGCAGCGAGCGTGACACCTCTGCAACCTCACGCTCGCGAGTTCCTTCACGGCCTAGCTCGCAGCGCACTAGCTGGATGTAGTCAACTAGCAAGACCTTTAGTCCGATAGGTGACTTAGCCATAGCCCTAGCAGTAGCCACGATAGAAGCAATATCATACAAATCATCCCGTACCACTAGGTTGTTGTTGCTGATTATGTTAATTGCTTTCTGCACACCAGCAACATGAGCTTGAGTATCCAGCCCCTCCGCAAGAGCGCGGAGAGGCACGTTTCCAAGCTTTGCCACAAGCCTGTCGATGATCTGGCTGGCAGGCATCTCAAGTGAAACTACGAGTATGCCTATTTTTGACATAGCGCACCTTTAACAATTGCCTTTTTGAGATCTGCCAGTTCTTTTCTCAATCGCTCCACCTCAAGCCTTAGGTTTTGTAATTCTTTTTCCATTATCTTTTCTAGTTGATGTTACTGTTTTTTGTCCTCTATATGGCACACACACAAGATCAACTCGTATGATGTCCGTGGATTGATTGCTTGAAAGTTCGGACTGCTCTTCCAATATTTCCATGCACGTTGTCTTGTCACCAATGACAATTACCTCTTGTGTTAGCTTTGGCCGAGGTAGTTTCGCACTCTCGTCAATCACCTCGGTGCGCCTAAGCACTACCCATGCTTTGAGAATTCTAGGCATTACCAAGTTCTTGGAAGGATTACCTTAAACTCAGGCAGTCCAGGCCAAATGTCCGATTCAACACAAGCGATGAAATGCTCCAACTCTTCATTGATACGGTCATTTGCCTGCTTTAGCAGCCCCGTAGAGGCTTTCATTAACTGGCACAGGTGTGGAGCCTCGGTGTCCACTACAAGGAACCAAAATGCTGCTTCCACGCCTGAACCAATGCTTTCGCGCAATCCGCGCTGATACCAAGCAGCCTGCACGTCATATCGGAATGCAAAGAACTTGGAATCAAACGAGCGAATATCGTTGGTGGTTTTAAGATCAACAATAGCAAGTTCACCGTTAACCTCACCGATCAAATCTGGACGGCCCTTGCATTGAATGCCAGAGCGTTCCCAAAACATGCTGTTCTCAATACCGCTAGCATCATATTTAACCTTTTCCAGCAATGGTTCACATGCTGCCTTGCAACCGAGGATCACTGTCTCTTCATCCTGCGTGATGATCGTCTTGCCTACATTCTCATAGCAAAACCCAGCCCACTCGGCTTTACCGTCCTTGGTGCGTTTGTCCACGTTTGGCCCTACGGCATAATCTATACGATTCTCTAGTACAAGTGAGTGGATGAGTGTGCCCAACTCCATGGAGCGAGATGGCTTCCACTCTTGCCCCTTTCGGTGAATGTAATAGCTTGGCGCAACCGCAAAGTTGTCCAGTTCATGTTTGCTGAGTCCTGCCATTGCACGGTACTCGGCCATTGGTAAGTCTTTCTTAATCATTTTAGTATATCTAGTATTTTTTTGTGAAGGTCTTCGATGGTGCCTCCGTTAACCACCTCGTAGTCTGCTACGATGTCGTACTGGTTTAGTTCAGATTCGTGAGAATCGGAAGAAATTTGTTGAGGTTTTTTTATGCGGATGATGATGCCACCACATTTACGGACGTAATTTGCTTCGTTC
>Ga0213920_1000513_pt1 | contig 29394 bp, 30 predicted proteins | sample McNCre1117MG_FD_161054 | JGI IMG/M metagenome (GOLD analysis project Ga0213920, IMG submission 161054) | Freshwater microbial communities from McNutts Creek, Athens, Georgia, United States - 11-17 MG | ecosystem: Environmental > Aquatic > Freshwater > Creek | place: USA: Georgia | collected...
CCGCTACCCGGCCGATGTGCTGCCGATGCACGTTGCCGAAATGGACTACGTGATTGCCCCGAGCATTCGCGAAGTTTTGGTTGACTTCGTACAGCGCAGCGACCTCGGATACCTTGGCCCAATTCCAGAAATTGCCGAAAGCTTCTGTGGCTTCGCCAAGCGCCACTGGAACTGGGTGCCGGATGCCGCCCAGATTAGGGTTGCCACCGATGTGAGCGTAGGCACCGTCGAGCTACTTCGCCTACTCACCAAACCCGGCGACAAAGTTTTGATCAATTCGCCGGTTTACGCCGCGTTCATTGCCTGGCTGCACGAGGTTGGCTGCGAATTTGTAGACGTACCACTGATAGCCGGCGAAGCAACCTGGACGCTAGACCTAGCCGGTATCGAGGCCGCATTTGCCGCCGGCGTGAAGTTCTACCTGCTTTGCTCGCCGCACAACCCGATGGGGCGTGTGCACGGCCGCGACGAACTCGCAGCCATTGCCGAGTTGGCCCAGAAGCACGGCGTAGTTGTGATCTCCGATGAAATCCACGCGCCGCTGACCTACCAAGACGTTGTGTTCACCCCTTACCTGGCCGTATCCGACGCCGCTCGCGAAACCGGAATCGTGGTCACCTCATCTAGCAAGAGCTTCAACCTCGCAGGGCTCAAGGCCAGCATCGTTGTTACGCAGAGCCCCACCATGGCCGAGCGAACCAAAGCGCTGCCCATGGACACCCACTGGCGAAGTGGCATTCTGGGCGGTTTCGCCATGGCGGAGGCCTTCAGTAACTGCGATGGCTGGCTGGCAGAAGCCGTTGCCACCAACCGCACCAACCGAGACCTCCTTACCAGATTGGTTGCCGAGCAACTGCCCGGAATCGGATACTGGGTTGGCGAAGGCGGCTACCTCGCGTGGCTAGACCTTACCTCGCTAAATCTGGGCCCAAACCCGGCGGCACGCATCCTCGAGGAACAGCGCGTTGCTCTAGTTCCGGGCGTAGACCTTGGCCGTGAATACCACCAGTACGTGCGCATCAACTACGCCTGCAGCACCGATGCAATCGAGCGTACGGTAGCCGCAATCGCCAGCTACCTGAAATAACTGCTTAGAAAACGGCCTTAGCCCAGGGCCGCGGCCAGATCCTTAATCAGGTCTGCCGAGTTCTCGAGACCAATGCTCATGCGCACCAGGTTTGGAGTGACACCCATCTTGGCGCGCACTTCATCGGTGAGACGCTTGTGAGTGGTGCTTGCCGGGTGGGTGATGAGGCTCTTGGAGTCGCCCAGATTATTTGAAATATCAAACACGGTGAGCGCGTTCATCACGGCAAAGATGTCGTCTTTGGTGCCCTTGAGCTTGAACGAAACTGTGCTGCCGCCGCCGGTCATCTGCTTCTTGGAGGTGGCGTAGTTTTTGTCGGTCTCGAGGAACGGGTATGAGACGCTCTCAACGCGCGGGTGGTTGGCCAAGAACTGGGCAACCTTGAGCGCGTTTTCGTTCATGCGCTCAACTCGCATGCTCATGGTCTCGAGGCTCTTGAGTAGCACCCAGGCGTTGAACGGGCTGAGGCTCTGGCCGGTGTGGCGGGTGAAAGGCAGAAGGGTCTTCTTGATGTAGTCCTTGCTGCCCAGCACCGCACCGCCGAGCACGCGGCCCTGGCCGTCGATGTGCTTGGTAGCTGAGTACATCACTACGTCTGCGCCTAGCTCGAGCGGGCGCTGCATAACTGGCGAGGCCATGACGTTGTCCACGATTACGGTGGCGCCGACCTCGTGAGCCAACTTGCTCACCATGGCGATGTCCACGATTTCCATCAGTGGGTTGCTTGGGGTTTCGAGGAAGACAACCTTGGTTGGCTCGCTTAGTGCCGCGGCCCAGTCGGCCTCGTTGTTTCCTTCCACCAGAACCGTGGTGCAACCCCAGGATGGCAAGATCTCGGTGAGGATCACGTAGCAAGACGAGAACATCGATGCACTGGCAACAATGCGGTCGCCCGCCTTAACCATGCAGGCCACCGATGAGAACATGGCGCTCATGCCGGTGGAGGTTGCGAAGCAGGCCTCCGCGCCTTCTAGCGCTGCGAGGCGATTCTCGAACATGGCTACCGTTGGGTTGGCAAAGCGCGAGTACAGGAAGTGCTCGGTCTCCTCCATGAACGCGCTCTCAGCCATTTCGGCGCTGTCGTAGGTGAAGCCAGAGTTGAGGTACATGGCTTCGCCGGTCTCGCCAAAACCGCTACGAGCCAAGCCCGCGCGCACCGCGACGGTGTCTGGGTGTAGTTCCCAGTTTGGCTGTTCGCCCTCGAAGACATCCTGATAACCCCATGGGCGCGTGCGCTTTGTCATGAGAAAAGGATATCAAAAACCTAGCGGTGGTTGATTGTGAGTTCGGCGCCCGCCGGGTTGTCCAAAACGCTCTGGAATGCCAGTTCGGCCGCACCGATGAGTGCCGCAGATGTACCGAGCTCACCGGTCTTGATTAGTAGACCTTCGTTCACCGATGGCATCGAAGACTGTCGAACCGAAGTGAGCAGGCGCTCCTGGTTGAAGTTGAAAAGTGATTTCAGGAACCCGCTCAAAATCACGGTCTGCGGATTGAAGATGGTTGCAAGCACACCAATGGCGCGACCCAGGTTATCGATCTGCGAGTTCAGAATCTTTACAACTCGCGAGGTGGTTGCCTTGGCGATCAGAACGTCGAGTTCTTCATCGGTGGCGGTGTCTAGGTGGAAGGCATAGAGGAGGTCGTCACGCTTGACTAGCGCCTCCAAGGTTCCGGCAAAACCCGAATAGTCCTCTTCGCGTGATGCCGAAATTTGGATGTGTCCGAGTTCGCCGGCGTATCCGGCCGCACCTCGGAGCAGGCGGTCTTCGGCAACGATGCCGCCACCGATGCCGCCGGAACTCGCGAACAGGAACACCGCGTTGGAGTAGCCGCGTCCGGCACCATAGAGGCGTTCGGCAACGCAGGCGTTGGTTGCATCGTTATCTACCCAAACCGGCAGGCCCGTGAACTGGCGCAGCATTGTGCCAAACGGTGCTTCAACCCACTCGAGGTGTGAGGCAAGACGAACTACGCCGTCTTTCACGCGAATCTGGCCCGGAACTGCGGTTCCAATGCCGGCGATTAGGGTGTTGTCGTCCATCTCCTCGCGGAGATCTGCGATGATTTTGGCCGCGATGGACGCCGCGGTTTGCGGGTCTGGTCTCAGCTGGGTCTTGTACCGCACGCGGTTCAGAACTTCGCCCTCAAAGGAAACCACGCCAACGGTGATGGCATCGATGGCCGGGTTCACACTGAAAGCAACAACCGCCTTGGATGGGTGCACCAGCAGCGATGGGCGCCCAACGCTACCACCGATGAGGCCCTCGGATTCGATGGCCAGGCCCAGGTCTACCAGCTCTCCAACGAGGTCTGAGATGGTGGAACGGTTTAGGCCGGTGACCGACGTGAGGTGGCTGCGAGGCACCGAACCGTGTTCATGCAGGAGGCGCAGAACTACCGAAAGATTGTGCTGACGAAGGTTCTCGCGGTTCTGGCCGAGCGGCGAACGCTTGGTCTTGGACTCGGTCATCGAGCACCTCCTAACCATTCAAAAATAGTGTAAAAAACTGAAGAAAGTTGATGCCGCTGGCATTTGGGTTAGTCTGAGCGCATGAGCAATGTAGCTACCCTAAGTGGAATCTCGGTTCACCGAGGTAAAACCGAAGTTTTGCACGAGGTAAACCTGCAATTGGAGGCCGGAAAAATCATCGGACTGCTTGGTCCTTCCGGTGCCGGTAAGTCCACGATTATGCGGGTCTTGGTTGGGGTTCAAGCTCGCGTGACGGGCGAGGTCTCGGTGCTGGGCGCACCGGCGGGAAGCGCCAAACTCGCCACCTCGGTTGCCTATTCAACCCAGAGCTCGAGCGTCTTTGATGACCTCACCGTTGAGCAGAATCTTCAGTTCGCACGCGAAATGGTTGGGGCCGCAAAGGAGCGCATCGGTGGAGTGCTTGCGGAGGTTGGGCTGACCGCGCAGGCCAAGGCTAAGGTTGGTGCTCTATCCGGTGGCCAACGCAACCGCGTCTCGTTAGCAATGGCCATGATCGGGCAGCCGCAGTTGCTCATTTTGGACGAACCAACCGTTGGTCTAGACCCCGTTTTGCGAGCCGAAATTTGGGCAATCTTCAGGCAGCTGGCCAACGCCGGCAAGACTTTGCTGGTTTCCAGCCACGTTATGGACGAAGCAGAGCGCTGCGATCAGCTTGTGTTTGTGCGCGACGGCCGAGTGATCGCCAGCGATTCGCTCGCTAACATTCTGCTTCAAACCAATTCAACAAGCGCCGAGGCCGCGTTCCTCGCGCTGGCAACTAAGCAGGTGGCAGCATGAGCTCGATGACTCGTACTGCAGCAATCGCTCATCGTGTGCTACTAACAATCCGTGCGGACAAGCGCACCGTGGGCCTAATGTTCCTGGTGCCATCACTGCTGGTTGGACTTTTCTCTTGGATGTTCAACTCCGCAACCCTCTTCGACAAAGTTGGCGGCCGCCTGGTTGGCCTGTTCCCATTCGTAGTGATGTTCCTGGCCGCCAGCATCACCACGCTCAAGGAGCGCCGCAGCGGCACGCTCGAACGCTTCCTAACCACACCGATGAAGCGCGGGGAGTTCATCGCGGGTTATGCAGTTGCATTTACCCTGATGGCCATCGTGCAATCGGGCATCACGCTCTCGTTCGCAATCTTTGTTTGCGGGTTCGATCCAAAGGGCAACTCCTGGTACCTGTTCCTGGCGGCCGTTGTCAACGCACTCTGTGGAATGTCGCTCGGGCTACTGGCCAGCGCATTCGCAACCTCGGAGTTCCAGGTGATTCAGTTCATGCCGGCGTTCATTTTCCCGCAGATCATTTTGGGCGGTCTGTTTGTGCCCGTGGAGCAAATGCCAGACACCCTGCACACCCTCAGCGATTGGCTCCCGCTCACCCACTCGCTGCGTGCCATTGTGGATATCACCGATGGCAAACCAACCTCGGATATCCTCCTGGAAGTTGGGATAGTGGCCGCGGTTTGCGCCGGAAGCCTGCTGCTCGGGGCGCTAACGCTGCGGAAACGAACCTAGCTAAAGGTTCTTCTTGATTAGGTCGGACATATACTTCACGCCCTTGGATGAAGTGAACGCGCCGTCCACCGGAAGTTCCGCACCGCTCACGTAGCCAGAGATATCGGAGAGCAGGAAACCAACCACGGCGGCAACGTCCTCTGGCTCACCGATTCGCTCCAGCGGTGTGAGCGCCAGTTGGGCCTCGGTCATGATCGCGGGGGCAGCGGCCATCATCGGTGTGTTGATGTATCCGGGGTTTACTAGGTTTACGCGAATGCCGCGCGGGCCGAGCTCGGTTGCGGCAACGTGGGTGAGACCTCGCACGCCCCACTTGCTGGCCGTGTAGGCGGCGGTGTGGTGGCCGGTTACCGCGGCAGCGGAACCGATGTTCACGATCGAGCCGCCCTCGGTCATGAACTCCAACACCATCTGCATGCCAAGCATGGTTCCGGTGAGGTTGATGCCAATCACGCGGTTCCAGTCTTCAAGTTCAACGGCACCGATGCGCGCGCGCCACGGAATGCCGGCGTTGTTTACTAGGCCGTGCACCCTGAGGTCGGCCTCTCGAATGTACTGGGCAACCGCGTTCCAGCCATCGAGAGATGCAACGTCTAATGGGAGGTAGTGGAACTGGCCTGGGTGAGCCTTGCCTGCCGCGGATAACACCGCCGATGCCTCGGGCTGGACATCCGTTGCGATTACAACCGCGCCGGATGCTAGCAGGAGTTGCGTCTCCGCGGTTCCCTGGCCACCATTGGCGCCGGTGATGACAACCACGCGGTTGGTAAGGCCAGGCAGCTCGATAACTGAGGCTTTGGTCATGCTCCCACCGGGCCTTTTCGGGTTAGAAGTTCTAAGAGGTTCCCCTCAGGGTCGGCTACGTAGGCCATACGGCTGTCGGCAACCGGTGCCGGGCGAGGCGACATGATGCTAATTGCCCCGAGGGCCACGAGGTGATCGTGAACGGAATCCACGTTGTCAACTCTGAAAGCGATGTGGCCGAAGCCCTGCGCGCCGGCCATCTCGGGAACCGAGGCAAAGGTGGAAGGCCGCGACGAACCCTCGCGCTGCAGCAGCTCGATTGCAACGCCGTCGTCGCCAATCACGAACATGCCCTTCAGACCAATGGGTGGCACCTCAAATGGCTGAACAATGTTGAAGCCGAAGGCCTTGGAATACCAGTTGGCCATCGCATTCAAATCTGCGACGCTCAAACCCACGTGATCAAAGTGCATGGCTGCCTACTTTCCGTCGGGGCCGCCGCGCATCACATGTGCGTCGGCTGGGAGTGTCTCGGCGAGGTCATCGGTGAAGGAGCCATCGATGAGGATGAAGGCAACGCGGCAAACCGAATCGCTGCGGTTAGCCCAGGCGTGGTTGGTGCCGCGCTGAACGACCACGTCGCCGGCGCGCAGGGTTACCTCGGAGTCATCAAGCGCGAGAACAATCTCGCCTTCGAGCACAATGCCGTAGTCGATGCTCTCGGTTCGGTGAACCGGCGACTGCAGGTTTGCCTCGTTTAGGTAGCCGGGGAAGAATTCGTTGATGCGGATCTTGGTGCCATTTGGTGCCGGCGGCACCTGCAGGGTGCGCTGAGTTGGCTCGTTGGGTTCGGCTGCGCTAACCGGGGCTGGCATGGCATCGGTGTTCCAGATTTCGTAGAAACCAACGCCCTCGGATGGCAGGGAGCGAACCACGGGAATCTGGCCGTCCTCGAGGAAAATCGACTTTCCATCTGTGTCGTGTCCGGTGACCACTCGACGCGGTACGTTCAGCTGCAACTCGCCGTTGCTCATGGCGCCTCCAGGTAGGTTCAAACACCGAGCCAAAGCCCAGTTCATTTGCCACGCTACTTCTAAATCCGTCGATACAAACCCCTTAGCGGGCAATAACAACTATCGGGTTACAGCGATGGGTTGACAACCAAAACTGCCAATAGTGTGGTGAAAGAAACTAGCGAAGGGGCGAGTCTTGGGCCGTTTTGAAAACAAGGTTGTTCTGATCACCGGCATCGGTGGCGGAATGGGCCGTCAGGCTGCTTTGAGCTTTGCCGCCGAGGGCGCCAAAGTGGTTGGCTGCGATCTGTTTGCGGAAGGCGCAGAAGAAACCGTGCGCCTGGTGCGCGAAGCCGGAGGCGAAATCACAAATTTCTCGCCGGTGAATTTGAGCGATTCCGCCGATGCCTCCCGTTGGGTTGAGCAGGCCATCGAGGTCTATGGCGGCGCCGACGTGCTCTACAACAACGCATCCATTCCAAAGTTTGGCGAGGTCCAGGAACTCAGCTTTGAGGACTGGAACTTCGTGATCAATAACGAGTTGAACCTGGTCTTCTACACCACCAAGGCCATCTGGCCGCACTTCATGAAGCACGGCGGTGTGGTTGTAAACGTTGGTTCCATCGCGGGAATTCGCGGCGTTGAATTTATGGCGCAGAACGCGCACGGCACCGCCAAGGGCGGCGTGATTTCGCTCACCCAGCAGCTGGCAGCCGAGGGTGGCAAGTACGGCATCCGTGCTGTTTGCGTGAGCCCAGGCTTCACCGTCACCCCTTCAACGGCGTGGCTGGTGGAAAGCGGCCCCGAGCCGTTCAAAAAGAACATCGCGCGCATTCCTCTGGGACGCGTGGGACAACCGAGCGACATCGTTAACGCTGCGCTCTTCCTGGCTTCAGAAGATGCCAGTTGGATTACTGGAGTCAACCTTGTGGTTGACGGAGGAGGATCGGTGCTGGGATGAGTACCTTCACTGGCAAATTCTTTAACCCTGGCGATGCGGGCTTCGATGAAGCAGCAGTTGGCCGCGTATTTAACGCGCGCCGTCCCAGCCGCCGCCCAAACGCCGTGCTTTTGGCAGAAACCCGCGATGACATTGTTGCCGGTGTGAAGTTTGCTAAGGAGCAGGGTTGGTCGGTTGCCGTACGTTCCGGCGGCCACTCGTGGGCGGCCTGGAGTGTGCGCGAAGACACACTGCTGATCGATCTCGGCCTCTACCAGGAGATGGACTTCGACCCTGCCACCGGCATCGCTTCGGCCACGCCAGCTGTAAAAGGCGGCAAAGTGCTCGACCCCTACCTGCAGTCGGTTGGCCGCTTTTTCAACGGCGGTCACTGCCCAACTGTGGGCATCGGTGGCTTCCTGCTTCAGGGTGGCCAGGGCTGGTGCGCGCGCGGCTGGGGCTGGGCGGCCGAGTCGGTTATCGCTGTTGATGTAGTTACCGCGGATGGCGAGTTGGTGCGTGCCGACGCAACCCAAAATCAGGACCTCTACTGGGCTGCGCGCGGCGCCGGCCCATCGTTCCCCGGAATTGTGACTCGCTTCTACCTGCAGACGCTCGAGCGCTACAAGCATGCCGTTGAGAGCGTTCAGATCTACGACGTAAAGCACTTCAAGGCGATTATGGAGTGGATGTACTCGATCCACGAACAGGTCTCCAAGAACGTGGAAATCGTTGTGGTTTCCAACTCTGCTCCGGTTGGGCCGAACGGCGAAATCAAGCGAATCATCGTCATCGACGCCCTTGCGCTGGTGGACACCATCGAGGAGGGCAAGGAGGCCGTTGCACCATTCCAGAGCTTCCCTCACATCGATGAGGCAATCCTCAACATAAACGGCGAAGAGACCCAGCTTGCCAACCGCCGGGAACAGCAGCTGATTGCCAACCCGGAAGGCCACCGTTACTTTGTGGACAACATCTGGGTTGATGGCGAGCCAGCCGAGATTGCCGAGAAGATCGAGCCGCTGTTCACAACGATTCCCGAGGAAAAAGGCTTCACTATTTGGTTCTCAATGGGCCCGGTACGCGAACTGCCAGATATGGCATTCTCACTGCAGAGCCCAGGCTACGTGGCCACCTACCTGGTCTCGGATGACGAGACCCACGATGCCGCAAACCGCGCCTGGTTGGATTCCGCGATGGCTGGTGCACGCAGCGTGACCAAGGGCACCTACCTGGGTGACAGCGACTTCGGCAACCGCCAGCTCAAGTTCATGGAACCGGAAAACTTCGAGCGTCTGTCGAAGGTGATCGCCGACCGCGACCCGAACGGCCGCTTTGTGCGATACCTGGCCAAGGATCCGCAGAACCTAAACAACAACGACTGGCAGCTTTAACCGTTCGAGAAGGAGTGCCCGAAACCGCAGGTGTGTGGTTTCGGGCACTTTCTCATTTGGTGAGAATTTTGCGCTAGATTTGCGATTACCAAGTGCGAGGAGGCGGCGGTGAAGACGGCAGAGGTTTCGGTATCTGGCCGAATCTTGTCCGTGCTGGCCGCCTTCGAAGGCAGCGCCCGCCCGCTATCCATGGCTCAGATCTCCGAGCGAACTGCCATACCGCTTTCGAGCACCTACAGGATCGTTGCGGATTTGGAGGGGTGGGGTGCTCTGGCCAAGAATGCCGATGGAACCTACCAGGTGGGTGTGCGCATCTGGGAACTAGGGCAGTTGGCCGGCCTCAGCCAGCGCGAGCACGTTGTTCGCCCCTACTTGCAAGACCTATTCGATTTGGTTCATGAAAACGTGCACATGGCGGTTCGGCAGGGTGCCAACGCACTCTACGTTGACAAGATTTACGGATCTCGGAAACTTCCGATTGTGTCGCGCATTGGCTCGAAGCTGCCGCTACACGCCACGGCCGTAGGACGTGTGTTGCTTGCCGCTGAACCAACCTGGTTCCAGAAAGCCTACCTGGACAAAAAGCTGGTTGCGCCAACTGCCAAAACCAAGATTGAGCGCGAAGACCTGCTTCAGGAACTGCGCATGGTGGTAAGCCAAGGTTACGCGGTGACTGTTGAGCAGATGCGCCTGGGTGCGTCTTCCATCGCGGTTCCAATTGTGGTCAGCGGCGACGTCATTGCATCGGTGGGTATAGTTCTGGAGTCGGCCCGCGCCGACGAGTTATTCAAGTTGTTGCCCTATCTAAAGGGCACGGTTGAGCGCATTCAGCTTGCGCTAACCCCAAGCCCGCGTCGGCGTCCGCGCGTGAACCTGCGCTAAATCTTTCGTAACCAGCCGCCAATAAAAAACTGCCGATCACCCGAAATTCGATTTATAACGGGTCGGTTTCTTCTTCTCACTGAGTGAGAATCGGGGTTTGAGGATGGGCTCGGGTTCGGAAGTATTCGATTAGGTCCAAAACTAGGAGACAAAGATGTCAGACGCAGTGTGCCCAGCCGGCTACCACGGCTTTGAGCCGTTCGACATGAACAACCCATTCCCCGCCTACGAGGAATTGCGCAAAGAGCAGCCGGTCATGTTTGATGACCGCATCGGTTACTACGTGGTTACCCGCTATGACGACGTGAAGGCCACCTTCGAAAACTGGGAAACCTTCTCTTCCGAAAACGCCCAGGCTCCGGTTCGTCCACTTGGCGCCCCAGCGAAGCAGGTAATGGCCGATGGCGGCTTCACCGCATACTCGGGCCTCAGCGCACGCATTCCGCCAGAACACACCCGCATTCGCAACGTGGCATCCAAGGCCTTCACCCCGCGCCGGTACAAGGTTCTTGAGCCCATGATCCGCGACAACGTGAACATTCTCATCGAGAACATGCTGGCCAAGGGCACCGATGGTGGCGACGTGCTAGCCGATATCGCCTACGACCTCCCAACCATCACCATCCTCACCCTGCTGGGTGTGCCAGTGAGCAAGATCCCCGAGGTTAAGGAGTGGGCAACTAGCCGTGCGGTAATCACCTGGGCAGAACTCACCGATGAAGAGCAGATTCCACACGCTCACAACATGGTGAAGTACTGGAACTACTGCCAGCACCTGGTGGCAAACGCCAAGGCAAACCCGGGCGACAACCTGGTAACCGACATCGTGAAGCTGCAGGAAGCCGGCGATGAGATCTCGGACCACGAGATTGCATCGGTGCTTTACAGCATGCTGTTTGCTGGCCACGAAACCACAACCACCCTCATCTCAAACGCGGTGCGCGTCTTGCTGCAGCACCGCGTTGCCTACGAATCGCTGGTTGCCGACCCAACCAAGATCCCAGCGGCAATCGACGAAGTGCTTCGCTTCAGCCCGAGCATCGTGGCTTGGCGCCGCAAGGCCGTCAAGGATGGCGTGATCGGTGGAGTGGAAATCCCGGCCGGTTCCAACATCCTTCTGGTCATGGGCTCGGCCAACCGCGATGACTCCGTATTCGCGCAGCCCGACGCATTCGACATCGGCCGCGAAAACGCCCGCAACCACCTGGCCTTCGGCTACGGAATCCACTACTGCCTCGGTAACATGCTCGCCAAGCTGCAGGCCCGAGTCGCCCTCGAGGAGATCACTAAGAATGTGCCTACACTGCGGCTCAAGCCTGGATCCGAAATCAGTTTTGGAGAAAACCTATCCTTCCGCGTCCCAACCGCAGTCCCTGTGGAATGGGACACCCCAGTTAGCGCCTAGGCGCAGCCACAGCAAAGCGAAAGTGACAAAGATGTACACCTTCCCGTTCGACAGCGACCAAACGCCCGAGCACGATCGCCTCGGCGGTAAGTGCACGAGCCTGGCAATCATGACCAAGGCCGGCGCTCCGGTTCCGCCAGGGTTCGCGGTAACCACGGATGCCTTCGATGCCGTCATGAAACAGACCAACCTGCTGCACGACATCAAGGTTCTGATGGAGGGTCTCGACCACGACAACGTGAACGAGGTTGACCGTGTCTCGGCTGCTATCCGTGAATTGATTCTGAACCAGCCGGTTCCGCAGCAAGTTCACGATGAAACCCACCGCGCCTACGAGGCCCTGATGGAACTCTGCGGCGGAGAGGTTGCCGTTGCAGTGCGCTCGAGCGCAACCGCCGAAGACCTGCCGGACGCAAGCTTTGCTGGCCAGCAGGACACCTACCTCTGGATCGTTGGCCGAAGCGAAGTAATGCACAAGATTCGCGAGTGCTGGGCGAGCCTCTACACCTCGCGTGCAATGACCTACCGCCACGCAAACAACATCCCAGAAGAAGGCCTGAGCATGGCCGTTGCCGTGCAGAAGATGGTCAACTCGCGCACCTCGGGCGTTGCCATGACCATCGATCCTTCCAACGGCGACCGCTCCAAGATTGTGGTCGACTCCAGCTGGGGCCTGGGTGAGATGGTGGTTTCGGGCGAAGTAACCCCGGACAACTTTGTGATCGACAAGGTGATGCTTCACCCGATTAAGACCATCATCAGCGACAAGCATGAGGAGCTGATTCCGAACGGAAACGGCGGTATCGAGCGCCGCGAGGTTAGCGAGGATCGCCGCAACGCCCCATCGCTGAGTAATGACGAACTAATTGCGGTGGCCCGCCTGGCCAAGAGCGCCGAGAAACACTACGGCTGCGTCCAGGATATCGAGTGGGCCATCGATGCAGATCTTCCAGAAGGCAAGAACGTGCTGCTGCTGCAGTCGCGCCCCGAAACCGTCTGGTCGCAAAAGCCGTCCGAGGTGAAAATCACCTCGCTCGGTTCGGGAATCGAAGCAATCACCAACTCGCTCATGGCGCAGATGGCCGACCGCTTTGGTGCCACTGGAAAGTAACCACGCAACACCGTAATACCTGCAGTAACAGCAACACAGAGCAGTACCTCAATGATGAGCAACTAAGAAAGTGAGCGTTAAGTGAAGCGTAAAAGTTTCGATTCGCCATATGACTTGCAGGCTCCGGCGGGAGCCGAAGGCTGGCAAGAGCTGTACCCATACAACCTGGTATTCCGCGATAATCTGCGCGAGAAGGAAGACAAGAAGTTCTGGTTCTGCGACAGCCAGCACTGGCCAAACGTCTTCAAGCCTTTTGAGACCGTAGGTGTTGAGTTTGCGGTTCGCTGCCTCGGCGCCTACAACACCCGCCACTACATCATTCCGCCAGCCAACGGCATTGAGTTCCGTATTCACAACGGCTACTGCTACATGAGCCCTGTGGGTGTTGCCCCAGAGCTGATTCCAGACCGCGTTCCTCACTTCCTGCAGCGCGCCGGCCACTACTTCCAGAACTGGGATAGCCTGCTTGCGAACTGGAAGAAGAAGGTTCACGCAACCATCGAAGAGATGGACGCCATTGAATTCCAGGCGCTTCCTGAAATGGTTGACTTCTCGGTAATCGAGACCGGTGCGGGCATTGACCCAACCGCCAAGATGATGGCCGACTACGACAGACTGATTCAGCTGGCATACCAGAACTGGGAGTACCACTTCGAGTTCCTGAACCTCGGTTACGTTGCATACCTCGACTTCTTCATGTTCTGCAAGGAATCGTTCCCTGGTATTCCAGACCTCGCAATCGCCAAGATGGTTATGGGTGTCGACTCCGTGCTGTTCCGCCCTGATGACGAACTGAAGACCCTTGCCATGATGGCTGCAAACCTGGGCCTCGCGGATGTCTTTGCAAACAACGATGGCGCAGCGGCAATCACCGCTGAACTTGGCAAGACCGAGGCCGGACGCGAGTGGGTAACCGCTTGGACCAACGCCCAGAACCCTTGGTTCAACTACACCTCGGGCAACGGCTTCTACGGCTCTGACGTCTACTGGCGCGATCACCTCGACCTCCCAATGGGTTACGTGCAGGACTACGTTCGTCGAGCAGCCGCCGGCGAGCACCTGCACCGTCCAAAGGACGACCTCATCGTTGAGCGCGACCGCATCGTGGGCGAGTACTCGGAGATCCTTTCGGGCGATGCCCTTGCTACCTTCCAGGGCAAGCTGGGCCTGGCTCGCACCGTGTACCCATACGTTGAAGACCACAACTTCTACATTGAGCACTGGACCATGGGTGTGTTCTGGCGCAAGGTCCGTCAGCTTTCGCGTGTTCTGCACGGCTACGGATTCTGGAACCAGCCAGACGACATGCTGTACCTAACCCGCGATGAAGTTCGCCCGGTTCTGTTCGACCTAGCTACCGGTTGGGGCGTCGGTGCCGATTGCATCGCTCCTAGCTACTGGCCAGAGGAGATCGAGCGTCGTCGCAAGATTGTGACAGCTCTCCAGACCGCACGCCCTGAGCCTGCATTCAACGAGCCACCTGCCGAAATCAACGAGCCGTTCACCATCATGCTCTGGGGTATCACCACCGAGCAGGTTGCGCAGTGGCTCGGCGGCGACGACGAAGACCCGAACACCCTCAAGGGTATGGCTGCATCGCCTGGTGTTGTTGAGGGCCGCGCCCGCATCATCACAGGCCCAGAGCAGCTGGACCAGCTTGAGGTTGGCGACATCCTGGTTGCACCGGTTACCGCGCCATCGTGGGGTCCGGTGTTCGGCAAGATCAAGGCAACGGTAACCGACATCGGTGGAATGATGAGCCACGCGGCCATCGTCTGCCGCGAGTACGGCCTGCCAGCTGTGACCGGCACCGGTTCGGCATCCACCAAGATTAAGACCGGCATGATGATTCGCGTTGACGGATCAAACGGCAAGGTCGAGATCATCGGCTAGCTTGAGCTAGCAAAAGGAAGTTCCCAAAATGACAGCATCCCGCGAAGTGATTAATTACCTTGGCCGTGACGTAACGGACAAGCTGCCCGAGGCCGCCAACGTGCCAGGCATGATTACCCTCACCGAGCGGGATGCTGCCATTTGGGCGCTCGCCAAAGACTTTTTGAAGACCCGCGATAACGACGCCCACTGCCTGTACGCATACGGCATCGCCAACGCTTTGCTCTCGCAAATCCCAGAGGGTCAATCGCACATCGTGCTTCCGGCAATCCTCATTCACGACATCGGCTGGAGCACGGTTGATGAGCGCGAGAACCTGGAGGCGATTGCCCCGGATCGCGATGGATCCCGCCACCACCTCGTGATTCAGCACGAAAAAGAGGGTGCCAAGATTGCGCGCCGCATCCTCACCGAAGTGGGTCTGGAGTCCGCACACATCGACGAGATTTGCGCCATCATCGATGGCCACGACACCCGCCTGCAGCCGATTAGCGTGAACGATGCGATCGTGAAGGACGCCGACAAGATCTGGCGCGTGACACCGCACGGCCGCCGCGTTGTGAACGACTGGTTTGGGCTGACCGATGAGCAGAGCCTGCGCCTGTGCGCCTACCGCGCTTACAACGAACTTTTCACCGATGCCGGCCGCGCCATGAGCCGAGTTCTGGTGAGCCTGGCCTTCATTGAGCAGTCGCCACAGATTTCGCAAACCTACCGACCAAAGGACTAACCGTGAGCGTTGGATTTGAACTCACCGACAAAGTTGTGGTTATCACCGGAGCTGCCGGTGGTCTTGGGCGCGAATTTGCCCTCGGTTTTGCGGCCGAAGGCGCCAAGATTGTTGCCGCGGATGTGGCAGAGACCGGCGTTGCCGAAACCGCCGCGATGATCAACGCGGTTGGTGGCGAAGCGATTTCGGTGAAGGTGGATGTAACCAACAAGGCCTCCACCGATGCCCTCGCCGAGGCGGCCATCGCTGCATTTGGGCGCATCGATGTGCTGGTAAATAACGCCGCAATTTACGCAACTCTCAAACGAGCCAACTTCACCGACATTGACCCGGACGAGTGGGACCGCGTTATGAACGTAAACGTAAAGGGTGCCTGGCTTTGCTCCGCATCCGTGTTCCCGCGCATGAGCCAACCGGGCGGGCGAATCGTAAACATTGCCTCGGCCACCGTTTTCAGCGGCTCGCCAATGTGGATGCACTACGTTGCCAGCAAATCGGCTGTGATTGGCATGACGCGCGTTATGGCCAAGGAGTGCGGTTCCGCGGGTGTAACCGTGAACGCGATCGCGCCAGGCTTCACACTCACCGATGCCTCGCTCGGCCTTATGGAAAACGCCGCCAGCTACGGTGTGGACCGCGGAGCGCTAAAGCGCGCGAGCCAGCCGGAAGACATCGTTGGAGCCGCCATTTTCCTAGCCTCGTCCAAAGCCGACTACATCACGGGGCAAACCCTCGTGGTGGATGGCGGCAAGCAGTTCATCTAGACCTTTTCGTAATCACAAGAATCAAGAAAGCAGCAGCAAATGCCACAGGTAACCTACATCCTTCCGGACGGCACCGAAACCACTCTCGAGGCCCGCGATGGTGACTCAGTGATGGAAACCGCCGTGAAGAACGGAATCAAGGGAATTATTGCCGAGTGCGGCGGTGCGTGTTCTTGCGCAACCTGCCACGTCTTCGTTGACGAGGCGTTCGCCGATGTGGTTGGTGGCCCGAGCATCCTCGAGGACGACATGCTCGATGGCGCTGCCTGCGACCGCCGCGAAACCTCGCGCCTGAGCTGCCAAATCAAGATGTGCGCAGACTTCGACGGCCTGCGCGTGGAAATCGCTCCGAAGCAGGTGTAGTCAAATGTCTGGCGGAATTCTCATCATCGGTGCCGGGCAGTCCGGCATGCAGATCGCGGATAGCCTGCGCGAAAACGGCTACACCGAGGCCATCACCATGGTTGGTGACGAGCTGATTCCGCCATACCAGCGCCCGCCGCTCTCCAAGGCTTACCTCTACGGCGATGCCGACGAGGAGAGCCTGCAGTTTAGGAACGAAAAGTTCTACGCGGATAACAACATTTCGCTTGTTCTGGGTGACGCCGTTGTGGGCGTTGAAATTGGCACCGATGGTGGCCAAGCAACCACGGCAAGTGGCAGGGTTGTGGAGTTCGACCGCATGGCTTTGGCTCCGGGATCAACCCCGCGAAAGCTGGATCTGCCGGGAGCCGAACTGGACGGCGTTCTCTACATGCGCAGCATCGCCGACGCCCGCGCGCTTAAGGAACGTTGGGGCAAAGCAGAGAACGTTGTGGTTATCGGCGGTGGTTTCATCGGCCTCGAGGTTGCCGCAGTTGCTCGCAAGGCCGGCAAGAACGTTACGGTTCTCGAGGGAGCCGACCGCATGATGGCTCGCGCGGTATGCCCGATTACATCGGAATATTTCAAGAACATGCACGAGCGCCGCGGCGCATCGGTGGTTTTAAACGCACGCATCGCAGGCTTTACCGGTGACTCAAAGGTAACCGGCGTTGAGATGCAAGACGGCAGCGTGATTCCTGCCGACATCGTGATGGTGGGCATCGGTGTGTTGGCTCGCACCGAGGTTGCCAACCTGCTGGGCTTGGAGCTGGCCAACGGCGCCATCTTGGTGAACGAATTTTCCGAAACCTCAAACCCGCGGGTGGTTGCCGCCGGCGATGCAGTGATGCTGCCAAACCCAACCGGTGCCGACGGCCTGGTGCGTCTGGAATCGGTGCAGAATGCCGTTGACCAAGCCAAGGTGGCCGCCCGAACCCTCATGGGCGAGCGCGAGGCTTACCGCGCGCTGCCCTGGTTCTGGAGCGACCAAGCGGACATCAAGCTGCAGATTGCCGGCCTTTCAACCGGCTACGACCAAACCGTGGTTCGAGGCAACCCAGATGAAGACGCCTTCTCGGTGCTCTATTACCGCGATGGACGACTGCTGGCAATCGACTGCATCAACCAGGTTTCAGACTTCATGGCGGCCCGCCGCTGCCTAACCGCTGGCCAGACCATAGACCCAATCGCTGCTGCGGATTCCACCGTGGCACTCAAGACCCTAATCACCGCATAGGAGAGCACCAAAATGGCATACACTCTCGAAACCGTAGAGACCGTTGGCGGCGGCAAAGATCCGCAAGGCTCTTGGAGCAATTTGGACGCACTCTGGAAGGCTGTGGAAGAACCGTTGCGCTCGCGCGGCAATGACATCCACACCCCGCTTTCGTTCACGTTCGCCGAGTTCCTGCTGGATGCCCACCCTGAGGCAGACCCGCTCGTGGTTCGCACCGCTATTCTGCTTCACGACACCGGTTGGTCTCGCTGCGATGAATCGAAAATTTTCACCGAGGGTTTCCAGGGCGACTGGCGCAAGAGCGATATCCGCAGGCTGCACGAACTCGAGGGTTGCAATATTGCTCGCGAGGTTTTGCCCGGTCTCGGATACGACGAAGCAACTATCAAGCGCGTCACGGACATCATCGATGGCCACGACACCCGCATGGAGAGCTACTCGATCGAGGACTCTTTGGTGCGCGACGCCGACCGCCTGTGGCGCTTCACTCCCGCTGGCATCGCACTGGCTTCGGGTTGGTTCAAAAAGACCCCGAGCCAGTACCGACTCCAGCTGGAGAACGGCACCTACCCCGAACTGATCACAGAGAAGGCTCGCGCGCTGGCAAGCGCCGAACTCGCTCGCTCGATCAAACTTCTCAAACTCGACGTAATCTAGGAGCCGGCAATGGCGCTGACCGCCTTCCACGACGACCTCTTCATCGGTGGCGAATGGGTGCGTGCGCATTCTTCTTCGCGCACACCGATTGTGAACCCTGCAACCGAAGAGGTTTGGGGCGAGGTGCCCGACGCCGATTCGCACGATGTTGATGCCGCTGTTGCGGCCGCCAGCGATGCCTTCAAGTCCGGTGTGTGGAGCGGCATCGGTGCGGCCAAGCGAGCCGAATACCTGCTGCGTTTTGCCGATGAACTTGCCGCTCGCGGTGAGCAGATGGGTGTCACCATCACCAGCGAAAATGGCACCCCGATTTCGGAGTCGAAAGCCGCCGCGGCCCACTCGGCCGGCATCCTGCGCTACTACGCCGGCTTGGCTGATTACGTTGACCAGGATGACCGCAGGCCTTTTGCCGGCACTACCCGCTACACCCAGGTGTACCGCGAGCCACGCGGCGTTTGCCTGTTGATTGCGCCCTGGAATTTCCCGCTCACCCTCGTGATGGTGAAGCTCGCACCAGCGCTGATTGCCGGTTGCACTGTTGTGATTAAGCCGGCGTCCGAGACCCCGGTTGATCTTCGAGTACTCATCGATGCGGCTGTTGCCGCGGGAATCCCAGCTGGCGTAATCAACCTTCTCACCGGTGGCAGGGCTGCGGGCGGCCTAATGGTTGCCCACCCTGGCATCGCCAAGGTTGCCTTCACTGGCTCAACCGGAGCCGGCAAGATCATCGCGGGGCAGTGCGCGCAACTGCTGCGCCCGGTGACTCTCGAGCTCGGCGGCAAATCGGCGAGCATTATTTTGCCGGATGCCAACATCGCAGATTTTGCCAGCGTGCTAAACCGCACCTGCCTGCGCAATACCGGCCAAACCTGTTACAACTCAACCCGGGTTTTGGCTCCGCGTTCGCTCTACAGCGATGTGGTGGATGCTGTTGCCTCAACGGTTGCCGCAACACCGATTGGCGACCCGTTCGACCCCGCCACCGTGTACGGGCCTTCGGCATCCGCCGCCCAGCGAGACCGCGTTACCGACTACATAAAAATCGGTCTAGCCGAGGGTGCGGTTGCCGCTACCGGTGGCCTTGGAATGCCGGATGGCCTTGACCGCGGCTTCTTTGTTCGCCCAACGGTGTTTGCCAACGTTGATAACTCCATGCGCATTGCCCAGGAAGAGATCTTCGGACCCGTGCTCGTTGTGATTCCCTACGACGACGAAGACGATGCCGTGCGCATCGCCAACGATTCCGCCTACGGACTAGGTGGCTCCATTTTCACGAGTGACCCAGACCACGCCGAGCAGCTGGCGCGCCGAATCGAGACCGGCTCGATGGGAATCAACTTCTACGGCTCCAACCTGGCGGCACCGTTTGGCGGCTGGAAGGAAAGCGGCCTGGGCATGGAGTACGGCCCGGAGGCCATCGGTGCGTATGTGCGTATGAAGAGCATTCACCGCGAGGGTTAGCGATACCTGTTATCCGCCTCTGATGGGGGAGCCTGGGCGGTGCTGCCAATAGATTGGTGAAAACACCGACGTTTGGGAGGCCGCAATGCTTGAGTCCGAATTCATGAAGTACATCGATCGCTTCAACCGAGAGGATGCAACCGCGTTTGAGGATTACCTCCACCCGGAAATGCACATGAAAAACGGCATGCTCGAGTTCACGGGCATCGACGGCATGAAGCACCACTACAACGATTTGATTTGGCCCGACTTCAAAGAGCAGCTAATCGTTCCGCGTTTTCTCTCCACCGATGACCGCATCGCGATTCAGATGCAGACCATCTTCACCGCGAAAGCCGACAACCCAGCGAGCCTGTTTGGGCCAGTGCTAAAGGGCGAGACCTTCGAGTTCAACGGCGTGATCATGTACGAGGTTGTTGACGGCCTCTTCAAGGACATTCTGGTTGCCTACAACTCGTTTGTGTACACCAACCTTGCTGGCGAACAGCGCGACCTCGGTATTCCTCACTAGAAGTGCCTAGTTGGCACTAGTGCCGTAGAGGCGATCGCCGGCATCGCCGAGGCCAGGAACGATGTAGCCCTTTTCGTTGAGCTTTTCGTCCAGTGCGCCCAGCACAATCTGAACCGGTAGGTCTCCAACGTGGGCACGCACTGCCTCTACGCCCTCCGGTGCGCCCAGTAGGCACACGCAGGTTACATCGGTGGCGCCGCGTGAAAGCACGTAGTCGATGCTGTCGATCAGGGTGCCGCCGGTGGCCAGCATTGGGTCGATGATGTAAACCTGTCGCCCGGTTAGGTCGTCTGGCAGGCGATTTGCGTAGGTGTACGGCTGAAGGGTCTCTTCATCGCGCTTGATGCCGAGGAAGCCAACCTCCGCGGTTGGCAGTAGCTTCACCATGCCCTCGAGCATGCCCAAACCAGCACGCAGGATTGGCACAATCAGCGGACGCGGGTGGCTTAGAGCAACTCCGCGAGCCGGGGCAACCGGAGTCTGGACGGTAACTTCATCCACGCGGACATCGCGGGTTGCTTCGTAGGCGAGCAGGGTCACCAGTTCTTCTACCAGTTGGCGGAAGATAGGCGATGGCGTGGTTGCATCGCGCAGCACGGTTAGCTTGTGGGTGATTAGCGGGTGGTCTACTACGTTTAGGCGCATGAGCCAAATCTACCGTTTTGGCGGCAAGCGCTAGTTGGTATCGGGCAAACAACTTGCCGCGATTCTTCCGCTCAGCGGTAACATCGAAGCATGGCCAAGCTCGATGACGACTCCAAGTCTGTTACCGCGCGCGCTTTGGCCGTTTTAGATGCCTTCGACTCCACCCATCGCCACCAGAGCCTGGCCAACATCGCGCGCCGCTGCGGTTTGCCTCTAACCACAACCCACCGGTTCGTGAATCAACTGGTTGAAGCCCAGGCCTTAGTCCGCTGCTCCGATGGTGCCTACGAAATTGGCTCCAAGTTATGGCGGTTGGGTCTGCTGGCATCGGTGCACGCGGACCTGCGCGAAATTGCGCTGCCCTATATGGAGGACATATTCCAACTGGGAGTAGACGCCGTTCAGATCGGCGTGCTCGACGGAGTGCGCTGCCTTGTGATCGACCGCATCGCAGGCTCCCGCAGTATGTCGGTTCTGAGTCGCGCCGGCGCGAGGTTACCGCTTCACGCCTCGGGTATTGGCAAGGTCCTGCTTGCCCACGGAAACACCGATCTCCAGAGCGCGGTGCTCAACTCGCTCGAGCGCATCACTGTGCAGACAATCACCGTTGCCGACCAAATGCGCAAGCAGTTGGCGCAGATTAAGCGCGAAGGGTTTGCCACCACGCAGGAGGAACTTGCGCTGGGGGCTATTTCGCTCGGTGTTCCACTCACCGGATACGGTGGCAAGGTGATTGCCGCCCTGGGCGTTGTAATCCCGGCGAAGTCTAAAAACGTCTCAGCCCTCATCCCGGTGCTGAAGGTGACGGCCCAGGCGCTGAGCCGAAAGCTTGCCGCAGCCGGCATGAGCGACCCCGCAAAAGACACGTTTTGATAACTTCCTTCCATTGAGTGGAAGCAATTGGGCGAGGCCACGGGGGCATGAAGTTGGCTAGTGGGTATGAAAACTCAAGTTGCCATCATCGGAGCTGGCCCATCGGGTCTTATGCTGAGCCGCTACCTGTCTCTCCACGGAATCGAATCCATCGTGATCGAAGACCGTTCCCGCGAATACGTTGAAGCGCGCATCCGTGCCGGCCTACTTGAGACCCAAGCCGTAAACCTGCTCGAAGAAATTGGCGTAGCCGACCGCCTTCACAAGGAAGGCATGGAGCACAACGGAATCTACCTGCAGATTCCGGGCGAGCGCCACCACATCGACTTCAAAGACCTCATCGGTTACACCGTCTGGGTATACGGCCAGACCGAGATTCAGAAGGACCTCGATGCGGCCTGCGACAAGGCCGGCCAGCAGATTCATTACGAGGTAACTAACGTAGAGTTGCACAACATCGATGGCGACGCCCCGAGCATCACCTTCGTGGACAAGGACGGAAACGCTCAGCGTATCGACGCCGACTACATCGCCGGCTGCGACGGCTTCTGGGGCCCAAGCCGCAAGGCAATCCCCGGGGTTGAGGTAGGCACCTTCGAGCGCGTTTACCCTTACGGCTGGCTCGGTGTCATGGCCAACGTGGCTCCATCCACCGATGAGCTCATCTACGCCTGGCACCCGGATGGCTTCGCCATGCACTCGATGCGCAGCCCATCGGTGAGCCGCCTATACCTGCAGGTAGACCCAAACGACGACATCAAGAATTGGAGCGATGACCGCATCTGGAGCGAGCTCTCGAAACGCATGGAACTCAGTGGTTGGGAGCTGAAGACCGGTGATATCACCGAGAAGAGCATCCTCGCAATGCGCTCGTTTGTGAGCGGAAAGCTGCAGCACGGCCGCCTGTTCCTAGTTGGCGATGCCGGCCACATTGTGCCGCCAACCGGAGCCAAGGGACTAAACGCCGCAGCCAACGACGTTCGCTTCATCGGTGAGGGTCTTGTGGCCCACTACAAGAAGAACGACGACGCACTGCTGGCCGCGTATTCGGACCGCGCTAAGGAAACAATTTGGCGCGTGACACACTTCTCCTGGTGGATGACTACCATGCTCCACACGAGTGGTAACGAGTTTGATAACCAACTACAGTTGGCCCAGTTGCAGCACCTCTTCAAGAACCAGGCACTGCAAACCAACCTCGCCCAAAACTACGTGGGCATCCGCTAGAACCAGCTAAGGAATCACAAAATGCCAAGAGTTGTCCGCGGAACCCCGCGCACCCCGCTAGATGTAGTCAACGGTCTTGCCGAGCTGGGTGTTGCCACTGTGCACGAGGCCCAGGGCCGCATCGGCCTGCTGGATCACCGACTGCACCCGATCTTCCCCGCCAAGATTGCCGGAAACGCACTCACCTGCACGGTGGCTCCCGGCGACAACTGGACCATCCACGTTGCTGTTGAGCAGGCTCAGGACGGTGACATCCTTGTGGTCACTCCAACCAGCCCCTGCGATGACGGCTACCTGGGCGACCTCCTCGCGGATTCCCTCATGGCACACGGCGTGCGCGGCCTCGTCATCGATGCCGGCGTGCGCGATGTCGCTACCCTCACGGAGATGGGCTTCCCGGTTTGGCCAAAGTGCATCAGCTCGCAGGGCACTGTGAAGGCGACCGTGGGAGATGTCCAGGTGCCGATTGTGATTGCCAACCAGTTGGTAAACCCGGGTGATGTGATTGTGGCCGATGTTGACGGCGTTGTGGTTGTGCGTCGCGAAGACGCGGCAACCGTTCTCGAAAAGGCCCGCGAACGCGAGGCCAACGAGACCGCCAAGCGCGCCCGCCTTCAGGCCGGTGAGCTCGGGCTCGACATCTACAAGATGCGCGAGGCGCTCGCCGCCAAGGGCTTGGTTTACGAGGACTACCAGGGCTAATGACCAACACTCAGGTAGCCGTTCCGTGCACCGTGATGCGCGGCGGGACATCGAAGGGGCTCTATTTCCTAGCCTCGGATTTGCCGGCCGATACTGCAGTTCGTGATCGCTTTCTCCTAGCCGCGATGGGCTCGCCCGACGCCCGCGAGATTGACGGCATGGGAGGCGGGCATCCTCTCACCAGCAAGGTTGCTGTCGTGAGCAAGAGCACGCGGCCGGGCATCGATGTGGACTACCTGTTTTTGCAGGTGTGGCCGGACCGCGCCGAGGTGAGCGACCAGCAGAACTGCGGCAACATCCTGGCGGGCGTTGGCCCGTTCGCGATTGAGCGTGGACTTGTGGAGGCGGCCGACGACCTAACATCGGTGGCAATCTACATGGTGAACACCGACTCCAAGGCAACGGCCTTTGTGGAGACTCCTGGGGGCGTTGTGAACTACGCGGGCACCGCGCGCATCGATGGCGTACCAGGCAGTCACGCACCAATCAATATCAACTTTGAAGACGTTGCAGGCAGCAGCTGCGGTGCGCTTTTGCCAACGGGCAATGTCTCGGATCTGGTTGAGGGCGTCAAAGTCACCTGCATCGATAACGGCATGCCGGTGGTTTGCCTGAACGCCGCCGACTTCGGCATCACAGGCTACGAGAGCCCCGCCGAACTCGAGGCCAACTCAGAGCTTCGTGCGAAAGTGGAGGCGGTGCGACTGGCGGCCGGGCACATCATGAACCTCGGTGATGTGGCCAACAAGACCGTGCCGAAGATGAGCCTTCTCGCACCCGCTAAAGACGGTGGCCTGGTTAGCACCCGCACTTTCATTCCCCACCGCGTGCACGAGTCCATCGGTGTTCTTGGCGCTGTTTCGGTTGCAACCGCCTGCATGCTTAGCGGCAGCGTTGCCAACGAGATCGCTGGCCTAACCGATGCCGGCGACAACGTTTTGGTTGAGGTGGAACACCCAACCGGCTTCTTTACCGTGCAGATGGAGGTTGATTCCAGCGGCGAGCAGCCGGTGGTAACCAAGTCTGCGCTTCTGCGCACCGCCCGCATGCTGATGTCGGGCAACGTATACGTTCCACAATCCGCTTGGAGTAACTAATGATTATCGATATTCACGGCCACTACACCACAGTTCCGGAGCCACACAACCAGTGGCGCGTAGATCAGCTCGCAGCCTTCAAGGCTGGCCTGCCTGCTCCTGAGTATCCAGAAATCTCCGATGAAGTTGTGATCGCCTCCATCGAGGAAAACCAGTTGAAGTTGATCAAGGAACGCGGTTCTGACCTCACCATCTTCAGCCCGCGCGCATCGCACATGGGCCACCACGAAGGCGACCAGGCCGTGAGCCTAGAGTGGACCATCCGCTGCAACAACATGATCAAGCGCGTGGTGGACCTCTTCCCCAACTACTTCGTGGGTGTGGCGCAGCTGCCCCAGTCGCCAGGTGCCGACCTCACTGCGTCCATCGCAGAAATGGAACGCGCGGTGAACGAGCTTGGCTTTATCGGCGTGAACCTAAACCCAGATCCATCAGGCGGCAAGTGGGAGACCGTGCCGCTAACCGATAAGTACTGGTACCCGCTTTACGAAAAAATGGTTGAGCTAGATGTGCCCGCCATGATTCACGTTTCGGCCAGCTGCAACCCCAACTTCCACGCAACCGGTGCGCATTACATGAACGCGGACACCACCGCGTTTATGCAGCTGATTCAGGGCGATCTTTTCAAGGACTTCCCAACCCTTCGCTTCATCATTCCTCACGGCGGTGGCGCGGTGCCTTACCACTGGGGTCGTTACCGCGGCCTGGCCGATATGCTCAAGCAGCCGAGCCTGAGCACCCACGTGATGAACAACGTGTTCTTCGATACCTGTGTTTACCACCAGCCTGGAATCGACCTCCTGCTCAAGGTGATCGAGAACAAGAACGTGCTGTTTGGTTCCGAGATGATCGGTGCGGTTCGCGGAATCGACCCAACCACGGGCCAGTTCTTCGATGACACCAAGCGCTACATCGACGCCGCAGCGATTTCGCAAGGCGAGAAGAAATCGATCTTCGAGGGCAACGCGCGCGTGGTCTTCCCTCGCCTTGACGCAATGCTGAAGGGCCGCGGCCTGTGAGCGAAACGTTTGTGAAGGATGCCGATTGGCTGGATTGGTGCGCCAACCCAACCAAGCCTTCGTTCGTTGTGCCAGCCGGTGCAGTTGATGCCCATTGCCACGTCTTTGGCCCCGGCCACAAATTCCCATTTGCCCCCGAGCGCAAGTACACCCCCTGCGATGCCAGCTGGGAGCAACTGTTTGCACTGCGCGACTACCTGGGCTTCGAGAAAAACGTTGTGGTCCAGGCAACCTGCCACGGTGCCGACAACTCGGCCCTGCTCGACGTCCTTGAGCGCTCCGAAGACCGAGCCCGCGGTGTGGTAACCGTGCGCCCCGATGTCACCGAGGCGGAGCTGGCTCGCATGCACGCACTCGGCGTTCGTGGCGTTCGTTTCAACTACGTGAAGCGTCTGGTAGATCCAAAGCCAGACGACTACTACCGCGGAATTATCGAGAAGATTAAGCCACTGGGGTGGCACGTCGTTCTCTACTTTGAGCCGGCAGACCTCCGCGAAAAGTACGACTTCTTCACATCGCTCGGCGTGCCCGTGGTTGTTGATCACATGGGGCGTCCGGATGTCTCAAAGCCACTGAACAATCCGGACTTCGACCTATTCCTGCAGTTCATGAACAGCAGCGACCAGGTTTGGAGCAAGGTGAGCTGCCCCGACCGCCTAACCATTTCAGGTTCGCCGCTTTACGCCGATGTGGTGCCGTTTGCAAAGCACATCGTTGAGGAATTCCCGGATCGTGTTCTGTGGGGCACCGACTGGCCGCATCCAAACATGAAAAAGGAAATGCCGGATGACGGCATCTTGGTTGACTACGTGCCTAGCATTGCAGTTACCGAGGAACTTCAGCGCAAGCTGCTGGTTACCAACCCAAACAACCTCTATTGGAGCTAGCCATGAAGCCCGATTTTGAGCAGTACAAGGACATCCCCGGCACCACGATCTTCACAATCGAGTTGGCGCAGCTTGGTTTCGAACTGAACCAGTTCTGCATGACCCTGCGCAGCCAGGCAAACCGCGATGAATTTCACGCCGATGAGCGCGCCTACGTGGACAAGTTCAATATGAGCGAGGAGCAGAAGGACGCCGTGCTTAAGCGCGATTTCCAGCGCATGTTAGACCTCGGCGGCAACGTCTACTTCCTCTCCAAAATCTTCGCCTCCGATGGCCTGAGCTACGTTGAGGCGGTCTCCACAATGACGGACATGAACGTGGAGCAGTACAAGCAGATGATGCTCGATGGTGGCCGCAGCGTTGAGGGAAACCGATCCAAGAAGGAACGAGGCGAGGCATAATGGCACGCATTACAGCCGGAATCAGCACAAGCCACGTGCCTGCTGTGGGAATGGCTGTCGACCTCCGCAAGGAAAACGAAGCCTATTGGGCACCGATGTTCGCTGGCTACGACTTTTCCAAGAAGTGGATCGAGCAGAATATGCCCGACGTAGTGATCATCGTCTACAACGACCACGCCTCGTACTTTGGCATGGAAATCATGCCAACTTTTGCAATGGGCATTGCCCCAAAGTACGGCATCTGCGATGAAGGCTACGGCAAGCGCCCAATCCCAGATGTAGAGGGTGCGCCCGAGCTTTCAACCCACCTAGCGGCATCGCTAATCATGGACAACTTCGACATGACCGTGCTCAACGTGCTCGAGGTGGACCACGGGCTAACCGTGCCGATGTCGCTCATGTTTGGCCGCCCCGAAAAGTGGCCGGTCAAGGTGATTCCGTTACCCGTGAACGTTGTCATGAACCCGCAGCCCTCGGGGGAGCGCTGCCTGGCATTGGGCAAGGCGATTAAGGCGGCTGTTGAGCAGTTTGACGGCGACCTAAACGTGCAGATCTGGGGGACCGGCGGCATGAGCCACCAGATTCAAGGAGCGCGAGCTGGGCTCATCAACGAACCGTGGGACCGCAAGTTCATGGATGACCTGGTTCACGACCCCGAGACCCTGGCGCTCAAGCCGCACCTCGAATACATGGTGGAGGCCGGCTCCGAGGGAGTGGAACTAATCATGTGGCTAATCATGCGCGGGGCCCTGGGCGAGAACGTGAACGAAATTCACCGTTTCTACCACGTGCCTGCATCTAACACGGCCGTTGGCCACCTCATTCTCACTCCAAAGGAAGACTAAATGACCGTAAACATCGCAGTGGTAGGCCTGGGTGCCTTTGGCCAGAAGCACCTAGACGCGCTGGCAAACATCCCAGACGTAAAGATCAAATATGTGGCGCACAGCAAGCAGGATGTAGCCGACGAAGTGGCTGCCAAGTACGGAGCCGACCGCGGCTTTGCCGACTACGCCGAACTGCTGGCCCAGCCAGACATAGACGGCGTGATTCTGGCAACCCCAACTCAGCTGCACCACGCCCAGACCATCCAGGCGCTCAATGCCGGCAAGCACGTGCAGGTAGAGATCCCGATGGGCGATAACCTCGCCGGTGTTCAGGAGATTGTTGACCTGCAAAAGGCCACCGGGCTGATTGCAATGGCCGGCCACACCCGCCGCTTTAACCCATCGCACCAGTACCTGCACAACAAGATTGCCGCCGGTGAACTGAGCATCCAGCAGATGGATGTGCAGACCTACTTCTTCCGCCGCACCAACATGAACGCGCTCGGTAAGCCACGCTCCTGGACCGACCACCTGCTGTGGCACCACGCCGCTCACACCGTTGACCTGTTCCAGTACCAGACCGGCGAGAAGATTGTGAAGGCAAATGCCATTCAGGGGCCAAAGCATCCTGAACTTGGAATCGCGATGGACATGTCGATTCAGCTGCGCACCGAAAGCGGCAAGATCTGCACCCTTTCGCTTTCGTTCAACAACGATGGCCCGCTGGGAACCTTCTTCCGCTACATCTGCGACAACGGCACTTACATTGCTCGTTACGACGACCTCGTGACCGGCAAAGAAGAACCGATCGATGTTTCGAACGTTGATGTTTCGATGAACGGAATCGAACTTCAGGACCGCGAGTTTGTTGCCGCTATCCGCGAGGGTCGCGAGCCGAACGCATCGGTGGCTTCGGTGCTGCCTTGCTACCTAGTTCTCAACGAACTGCAGCAGCAGTTGGAGTTCTAGTCGCGGGTATCCGCGAACGGAATCTTCTTGCCGTGGATGACCCTGGAGAGCGTTAGCTCTACCGGGGCCACCATGGTGGAATCGTAGCCGGCTTCCGAGAGCATCTGCACAACGTCGGCCATTTCAACCTGGCGGCGTTTGGCGTGCTTGGCAGTGCCGTCTAGGTAGCGCTGAACCGTGGCGGCCGACGAACTGTCAAACTCGCGCTTGATTTCATCGATGGCCCAGTCTTCAAGCCCCATGCTCTGAGCGGCCCAAAGGCAGTCAATAATCAGCGCTGCCATGCCCTTGGCAACAATCGAGCGCAGTAGTTTGCGGGCGGCTGCCTCACCTGCAACATCGGAGACGTATTCGAGATTGAGGCCATAGGGTTCCAGCAGCTGGATGAACTTTTCGCCGCCGGCACCGGCAACTCCCATCGGCACTTTTTCGGCGAGCCCGGGCACCGGCTTCATAACGGCGACATCCACAAAGCTGCCCTCGGGCACAATGGCGGCCAGGGTCTTTTTCATCGATGGAGTGCCGGTGTTTAGGTCGGCGTAGAGGGCGCCCGGTT
>Ga0213920_1000514_pt1 | contig 29358 bp, 17 predicted proteins | sample McNCre1117MG_FD_161054 | JGI IMG/M metagenome (GOLD analysis project Ga0213920, IMG submission 161054) | Freshwater microbial communities from McNutts Creek, Athens, Georgia, United States - 11-17 MG | ecosystem: Environmental > Aquatic > Freshwater > Creek | place: USA: Georgia | collected...
TATAATCCGATTCTTTTATAAAAAAATACCAACCTAAAAAAGTAACTAAAACTGCAACTATTGACCATTTAATTTTAATATTCATTGTATAGATTTGATTTATTTAGATTTATTTAGATTTAAAAAAACTGATTTTACTGTTAATGTAATTCCCAAGATTCGTTCCTTGAACCACGCCATTTTCAATAGCAGCTCTATAATGAATTCCGCCATACAATCTACTGATTGAAGCTTCTGAAGCCGCTTGTTTGAAAGATTTGAAATTTCTCTTTGGCAACCCAAATGGAATTTCAGAATCATCTGTATAGCTAAAATTATCTCCAAAAATAGAAGTTAGGATAACCGACGAACAAGAGGAAGCAACAGAGTGACCACTGGTGTACTCTGGAAAAGGAGGTGTTTGTAATTGTGGTTTCCAATTTTCATCGATGTACAAATTAATATAGGTTTCAGGACGAATCACGTTCGTTCTGTACTTTTCATGCCAACAACTGATAAAACTTTCAAATATCCCGATTGATGTTTTGGTAAAAGCAAAAACCGTTGTTTCAAAATCTGATTTCGTTTTTTTAAGAGCAATCTTAGTAATATTAATCCAATGCGCATCAGGTGAATTTTTCTTTTTGGCAAACATCATGTGACCTTGCGTTACTGTTGCATAGGGATTACAATCCCAAAAAGTGGCAATGGCTGATTCTTCAGGAATTACAGTTGTTTTAGTATTTTCCATCTCAATCAATTTTTTAGAAATCATATTACCAACATCATACGTTTCTTTAGCTTCTTTATAAAATAAAGAGTTTTTATCTGTTGAAAACGGATGTGGTGCTTTGGGTTTAAACTGAGAAGCCGAGTCCATCACTAAAGTTCTGATTTCTCCCCAATGTGGTTCTACCCCGTCCATATAAGCTGGAGGTGTTGGTTGCCATCTTCCAGGTTGATCGGTATGAACAGAAAACTTAGGATAAGTTCGAGTTTGTTTGTAATTATCTTTACCCATCCACGCTTTTATTCTATCTACAACTTTTAATGCATATTCTTTAGAAACATCAAATTCCTTTTGGTTTTCGTTACTCCATTTTTTATACAAACTATCTCTATATTTTTCCAAGGCTTCTTCTGAAAAAACCAATTGTTTACTTACTTCCATTTGAGCAATCAATGCTGCTAATTTTTGATTAACACCACTTTTAGCGTCTAAAACAGGAATAGAATCTAAACCTTTCAGTTGTCCTTGTAAGCTTTTATATTTAGGACTATTTTGTGCAATAATTTCATATGCCGCAATGTTTGGATACGCATAAATTCTACTCGCTACTGGAGGCGAAAAAATATCATGCACCATAATTCCTGTTACAGTGTCGACTGCAGCACAATAATCATCCGTAGTTATCACAATAGGCTGGTCTTTTTTACATGAAGAAAAAAGAACCACCATCAATCCTAAAAGATAAATTTTAGTTTTCATTTTAATTATTTGATTTTTAATTTTTAGTCATTGGAAGTTCATATACTTCCGCTTTTTTATTATTGATAGTAACCAAAAGATATTTTTTACCATTCAAAGTAAGAATATCTAAATGTCTTACCGCTTTTTGTGTCAAATCAATTCCAATTTGATTTCCTAAATAAATTGTTTTTTTGTCTTTAATCAAAGCTCCTGAAAAACCATCAAATCGACTATGGTAAGGACTTACTCCAAAATAATTTCCTGCTGCAAAAACTTCTTCTTTTCCATCACTATCAAAATCAGTTTTCACAAAACTCGTGATTGGGCTCACTTGCATTTTATTAGAAAATGGAACAAACGTAAATTTCCCTTTATCGTTTCTTAAATAACCCGATTTCAAATTATGCACTTCAAATAAAGCTGCTTTTTCTAACATTTTTGGATCAAAAATTTCTTCCAATGTTTTTCCTGCAAATGATTTATACGAATTGAATTTTTTCTTCAACATTCCGCTGAATTCTTCTGCTAATTCATCTAATCCCATAGTGGTATAATACTTCCCGTTTTTTTCGATAGCAACTATCGTTTCAAATGTTCCATTAGCATCAAAATCATCATAATACATTTTCATAGGAAATTCTTGAGACGATTTGAATTTTGAATTCAATCCCCAATTACCAACTAAGTAATCTTGATCACCATCGTGATCAATATCAAAAGTAGTAATAGATTGCCATAATCCATTTTGAGTTCCTGGCAACACACTTTCAGTAACTTCTTTAAAATTTCCTTTACTATTGGCAAAAAATCTAGGTTTCATCCATTCCCCAACTACAATCAAATCTTGACTACCATCTTTATTAAAATCGGTTACCACTGCATCGGTCACCATACCAATTCCTTCAAAAGTTTTGGATTGCACTATACTGAAAACCCCTTTATTGTTGTTCAATAAATAACAATCTGGCATTTTTCCAAAACTATTGTATTTAGAATTATTGCCTATAAACAAATCTAAATCACCATCTTTATCATAATCAATCGTTTTAATAACCGATGCATTCATTGCATTCGTATTTGGGAAAACACTTTTAGTTAGCCCATTTCCTAAATACAATCTATGAACTAAATCAGCTGCATATTGTCCGCTTCCAGAAGCTACAACTAAATCATTCTGGTGATCACCATTGAAATCGGCTATCACTGCAGAAGCGTCTTCGTATATAGAATCCGAAACTATCGAAGGGAAAACCTTTTTTGAAAATCCATTCCCATTTTGAAGATATATTGCTGATTGTTTTCCTTGTGCTCCACCGAGAAAAATATCACTTTTACCGTCATTATTCAAATCTCCAACTATAGTGGCTGGTCCTCTATCGGAACGTTGGTAGGGAATTAATTTTTGAGCGGTAAAATCAACAAAGTCATTTTCTTGATGTATAAAATCAATCCCTAAATTAGTCACTGATTTTTTAAAAATCGGTACTACTCCAGGATGCAATTTTGCATAATTAAATAATTCACGATTCTTAGAAGGCTGAATTGTAAGTGTTTGATTCGTTTTTACATTTTTAATTGTCTGATACGTTTTATCTGGCCAAATAATTTGAACCGAATCTACTTGACTAGTTTTTCCATACCCAAAATGAATAATAGGTTCTGAACTGGATTGAAAACCTCGAGTAGTTTGAATTTCTTTGTATTGTTTTTTCCCTTTTACATACGAAATCACTTTACTGCCAATTCCGAAAGTATTTTTACCCCCAAAGCGTAATTTTAATTTTAAATAATTGGCTTTTTCATTTGTTTTATTGATATAAATAGAGGCAACACTATTCAAATTATTGGTTACTATATCTAAATCACCATCATTGTCTAAATCAGCATAAGCACCGCCATTAGAAATAATAGAATCATTTTCTATCCAATCATTCGATCTATTTTTAAATTTCAAATCCTTACCTCCTTGAAACACATAATTAGAAACATTCCCTTTTGGCATCTTTTTCAAAGCCTGTTTATCCAATAATTTTGTAGTGTTAATTTTCGTTTTAATATTCTCATTGGAATAATATTTCACATAATCCAAATCATTGGGACGTTTTGGTATTCCATTACATACAAAAATATCTTGTTCTCCATCTTGGTCATAATCGGCAAACAAAGTGCTCCAACTCCAATCAGTAGCAGCTACTCCACTTAACAAAGCTACTTCAGTAAAATGTTTCCCCTCTTGATTAATTTGCAACATATTTCTAGTATACTGATAGTGGTATCCTAATTTTTCTGTACGGTATTTCAGCATTTGAGGGTTATCATCACCAGCCGAAGATTTTAAAACAGTTTCATTTTCAGGAAGCATGTCGAGCGTCATTAAATCAGGAAAACCATCATGATTAATATCCGCAGCATCAACTCCCATTGAGAATCGGCTAGTATGACCGAAATAATTTCTCATACTCTCTGTAAAAGTGCCATCTCCGTTATTCAAATAATAATAATCATCTTCATGGAAATCATTACACACATAAATATCCGGATTCCCATCTAGATTAAAATCAGAAACTGCTATTCCTAAACCGTATCCATTGGCTCCTCCAAAAATCCCTGCCTTTTCACTAACGTCAACAAAATGTCCGCTATTATTTTGGAATAATTTGTCACCACATTCATAGCTTCTTTTATTTCGAATATCTGCTTTACCAAAAGATGACTCTGAATGCACCGCATGATTTAATAAGTACATATCCAAATCACCATCATTATCATAATCTAAGAATGCTGCTGATGTACTGTAGTTATCAATATCCAAACCATATTCTGAAGCACTCTCTGTAAACGTATTGTCTTTATTATTAATATACAACTCATTGTGACCTTCGAAACCATTAATACCTACCACAGCGCAAACATAGATATCAAGGTAGCCATCTCCATTTACATCAGCCATAATCGAACCCGTTTGCCAATCACTTTCTCCTTCTACTCCAGCCTTAACAGAAATATCTTCAAATTTGTTTCCTCCCTTGTTAAGATATAATTTATTTTTCCCTTGATTGGATGTAAAATAAATATCGACTAATCCGTCATTATTAATATCCCCCAAAGCAACTCCTCCCCCATTATAATAATAGAGGTAATCCAAAATAGAAATATTTTTCGATTCGTCTAATTGGTTCGAAAACTTTACATTACTAGCATCTGGCGATAGCTTTTCAAACAATTGATTCTCTTTCTTAGTACAACTAACAAAAAGCAATGATGCTAAACCTATTTTAATAAAATTATTCATTGCTTGTAAATAGTTTTGGAGTATTATTATTGAGTACTGCTAAAATAGCCGTTGTATTATTTTTGTTCTTAATTATTCTCATCTTTTGCACTTCACCTGTAATAAAGAAACCAGAATTAGCATACGGTAACCAAGAATACTCTCCTTTTTTGTTTCCTAACAAAACACTTCCATGATTAGCATCTAATCGCCCAAACTGCGACTTAAATTCATATTGATTTCCACCAAGAATAATGTCTAAGATGCCATCTTTATTTACATCCATAACACAACTCGTATTTACAGTTGAAAACTGAACTTGATTTGGTAATACTTTTATTTCAAACTGACCATTCCCCTTATTAATAGCAACAATACTTTCCTGGATCACCGCTGTTTTTTGCAATGAATTAGTGATTATATCTTGAGCAAAAATCTCCTGTACTGATTTTTTTGCATAATCAGCATAACTCAAATTTTTCTTTTTAATAGATGGGATCTGTTTTGCCAATTCTTGCTTTAAATTAATTGGCATATCTCTTCCTTCGATAGAACGAGTTGAAATTTGCTCAATCGTTCCATTACTATCAAAATCATTTACAAACAATTTCATAGGATTTTTAGCCGAAGCTTTATAGGCAGTATTAGTACCTTTATTGCCTAAGATAAAATCTTTTTTACCATCATTATTCAAATCGACACATTGTACGGAATTCCAAAATCCTGAAGAATTACTCAAATTCGATTTGAAAGCAGCCAAACGTCTTCCTGTATTTTTGAAAATTTGCGGTGCTATCCAATCACCTACAATAATTAAGTCTTTCTTATTGTCATTATCTATATCTTCCCAAACCGCATCGGTAATCATTCCTGTTGCATTCAATTTAAAAGCCTTTTTATCAATAACGTTGGTAAAATTACCTTTGCCGTCATTCTCTAATAACAAATGTTTTGGATCAATTCCATATATACCAGGAACACTTCTACTTCCAACAAATACATCAACATCTCCATCATTATCAAAATCATACGGTGCAATTACCGAAACATTAGTGTTTGCAGAAGGGATAACAGTAGTTGATTTTACAAATATTCCTTTACCGTTATTCAAATACAAACGATTCAAATAATTATCAGGGCTTGTTCTTTCATTGCCTCCTGAACCTACTAACAAATCCAAATCACCATCACTATCAGCATCAAAAAAACTAGCCGCAGTATCTTCAAAATTAGCATCGGTATCCAAGGCTTTTTGTGCCGTAACCGCAAAGTTATTATTGCCTTTATTTAGATAAATTTTACCTGATTGTCCTTTGGCTCCGCCAATAAAGACATCCTCGTTCCCATCACCATTAATATCCCCAACTGCTAATGATGGTCCTTCTTGCGAAAGCATTTTAGAAATCAAACCTTCGTAATCAAAATCAATATAATCATTCTCTTTGTGAGTCAAAAAGTTTGATTTTAGTTCTTTAAATATTGGTTTTACTTGAGTTGTTTTAAAAAAATAATCTGATTGTGCATCAGCAATCGATAAATTAATCGTGGTGTTTAAAGCCACTTTTTTAATTGTTTTTGATTTACCATTTGGCCAAATGACTTGTAAAGAATCTATTTTTTTATTCCCCAATCCAAAAGTCATCACATAATCAATAGAAGACTGAAAACCTCTTGACGGAATTAATTCTTGACGAATGGTCTCTTTACCAGAGTACAATTCTACTACACTACCCACAGCAAATTTATTTTGAGCAGTACCTTTCAATTTAACTTTAACAAAATGATTCGCTTTGTTTTTCTCCGAATTATTTCGATACACAAACGATTCCATATTCACATTATTGACTACTAAATCCAAGTCACCATCATTATCCAAATCGCCGTAAGCCGCACCATTTGAAAAACTTGGGGTATCTAATCCCCAATTAGTAGCATTGTTTGTAAAAGTTAGATTATGATTATTTTTATAAGCATAATTAGGAATAGGCGTACTAGGCATCTTAGCAATAATCGTTTCTATTTCTTCTTTTTTTCCGGTAACAATCATTTTTTGCATTAATTCATTGGCAAAGAAGTCCATAAAATCTTGATTCGTTAAATCATGATAGATTCCGTTACAAACGTAAATATCTTTATAGCCGTCATTATCCATATCAAATAAAAGTGCTCCCCAACTCCAATCGGTTTTGGCTACGCCAGCATAATTAGCAATTTCAGTAAATCTAGTCCCATCGTTGATATGCAACGCGTTAGCCATGTATTGATTAAAGAAATCCATATGTAATTTACGAGTCAACAGATCATAATTATCAAAACTTGTGGTAGTTTTTAAACGTTCGTCGCCTTCAGGAAGCATATCTGTTGTAAACACATCGGCTCTACCATCATTATTAATATCAGCCATATCTGCACCCATAGAAGATTGGCTAATATGTGTTGCCCATGTTTGAATTTGTTCTGAAAAAGTTCCGTTTTTATTATTGATATACAAATAATCCCTTTCGTAAAAGTCATTTGAAATATAAATATCTGGATATAAATCGCCGTTCACATCTCCAACAGTAACCCCTAGACCAAAACCTATCAAACTTCCATAAATCCCTGCAGACTCACTAACATCTACAAATTTTCCATTGTCATTGCGCATCAGTTTATCTCCGCCTCCTTTCAAGATATCAGCGACATCCCAATCCTTATCACGTAATTCTCTTTTATTAGAATAGTTTAATGAACTCACTGGAATAAAACTGTTATTCAAAATATAACAATCTAAATCGCCATCCTTATCATAATCAAAAAAGGCAGCATGTGTAGTGATTCCAGTATCTGCTAAATTGTATTCTGCTGCTTTCTCAGTAAAAGTGCTATTTCCATTATTAATATACAATTGACTTTTTCTAACCGCATCAATATTATTTCCAGCATCACAAACATAGATGTCTAAAAATCCATCTCCATTAATATCGACCATTACAACACCAGTTGACCAAGCCTTTTTGCCATTGACGCCTGATATAGAAGTAATATCTTCAAATTTAAAATTTCCTTTATTTAAATACAGTTTATTAACCCCCAAATTAGAAGTAAAAAAAACATCCGCTAAGCCATCATTGTTAATATCCCCAATAGCTACCCCTCCACCATTGTAAAAATTACGGTATTTAAAAATATTCATATTCTTACCATTGGTCACCTCATTTTGGAAATCAATACCCGTTTGAGAAGCGTCTAGTTTAGTGAATAAAGAATCTGAATTCCCTTTAGAACAACTTACTAAAGCAGATAAAAAAAGTAAAAAAAGTAAGCGATACAACATAGTTAATAGCTGTTTAATTTTAAACGAATATTGGAGAGCAATTTATGGAATTTTCAGTATATAAAAAAATTAAAAATAGCCTAAAATAGTGATATATAAACAAAAAAAAGAGCTTCAATGAAGCTCTTTTTACATAAAAAATAAAGAGGGCTAAAACCCTCTTTATCGTATTTAATCAAAATAAAGATATATTAATATCCGTCATTTTGTTTTAATTTAGGATTTAAAAGTGCGGCCGATGGAATCGGTAACAATACATACTTAGCATCTGATACAGATGTTTTTAACTGTCTTGCTTCTAAATATTTTCCAAAACGAATCATATCATTTCTTCTCCATCCTTCCCACCATAACTCTCTACCTCTTTCAGCATAAATTCCAGGTAAATCTGCAGTAGCAGCAGAGACTCCTGCTCTAGTTGCAATTGTAGACATAATTGAAGCTACTGTTGCAGATGAAGAACCACCTCTTGCAATAGCCTCTGCTTTCATTAACAAAGCATCAGAATAACGGAATAAAGCTAAATCATTTTCTGGCGTACCTAAATCTGCTGCATCCGGAATGTATTTCTCAGCTCTAATACCGGCAGTTTCAATAGCATTTCCAGTAGTTATCAATGTAACCTCTCTTGTGAAAGACAAAGGATTTTCGTTACGATCTTTTAAAGGAGTAACCCCTCCTGGCGCAAATTGCTGACCAACTTGAAAACCTACTGGATTACCAAAATTTGTAACAATACTTGCATCTGTGTAATTTCTACGTTTATCAGCAGACGAGAATCTATCGTAATACTCAGAAAGTGTAGAAAATCCATTCCATCCTCCAGGAGTTTGGTTATAATGTTGACACATTCTCCAACGAGACTGAAGTCCACCACCAGAAGTACTTCTTACATTTTTAGAAGAAAACAATATTTCAGGGGATGTGTTATTTGTTGGTTTAAAATTATCCCAATAATCTGACGCTAAATTACTTGAAATCGCATCAACATAAGAAATAACTTTATTCATATCTGCTTGTGCAAATGTATAAGGTCCTGCCGGATTAGCAGCGGTATATACAGCTTTATTTAGATATAATTTTGCCAACAAAAATCTAGCTGCATCTTTATTAGCAACACTAGCGTCATTAGCTATTCTGTTTGGCAAACTGTTTACAATAGCTTCTAATTCTGAAATAACAAAATCAGTAGCTTCAGAACGCGTCCAAACTTCAGCATCCGCATTGACATCAGATCCTTTTTCTCTATGTGGTACTTGACCAAAAAAGTCAATTACATGATAGTAATAAAAAGCTCTTAAAAAACGCGCTTCTAGCACATCCGCTGCAGAACCATTGTTATATATTACTTGATTACAATTATATACATTTGACAACAAAATATTCCATGTATCTCTCACATGTACATGCACTGCATTCCATGTATGCGCATGAATTTGTCTCCATGCTCCATTATCATCCCAGTCACCACCACGAGTAGGACCTACCATCGCATCCGTTGACATCTCACTTAAAGCATACATGTTCCCTTGATCTTGAAACGATCTTAAACCATTATATGCAGTATTTAAAAATGCATGAGTATCAACAGTACCTGAACTACCTGATTGAATAGTTCCGTCTAAAGCTCGCTCTTCAAGATTCGTACAGCTTGATGCACCTACGAAAACAAGTCCGCTTAATAAGAATACCTTTAATAAATTATTTTTTTTCATGATGTGTTTTTAATTAAAAGTTTACATTAAGACCTACAGAAATAGTTTTGGCTTTTGGATAAGCTATGTAATCCATACCTGCAGATGGCACTCCATTGAATGTTTTGTTAACATTAACCTCTGGATCAAAACCAGAATAATTAGTAAACAACAATAGGTTTTGTCCATTCAAGAATAAACGAGCCGATTTAATTTTAGCTTTGTCCAATAAAGCTCCTGAGAAAGTATAACCTAAAGTCAAATTACCCATTCTTAAGAAATCTCCTTTTTCTAAATATTTTGTTGACGGAGAGTTTGGATCTGAATTTGCTTGAACAGAATTTGCAACATCAGCCGTTATGTTTCTTACAGGGAAAGCTCCTTTGTAAAACAATGCATTAGAAGTATTATTATAAATATAGTTGCCAAATGCTCCATAGAATGAAACTGCAGCATCGAATTTTTTATAACTAACACTAGTATTAAATCCTAAATTTAACTTAGGAAGAGGCTGTTTGTCTACCAATTTTGGCACAGCATTTCCAAGACCAACATTATTACCAGCCGCATCAGTATAGATAGATGCACCATTAGAATCATAACCTTTAAAGTCATACATATAATAGCTATACGCTGGCTGACCATTTACTAACGCTTGAGCAGTAGCTCCTGTTAAACCTTGGCCGTTAACCTCCGCAACTGGAACAAATAAAGGGAAATCAACTAATTTGTTTGTCAAGAATGCAGCATTAGCACTTACATCCCAAGTCAAATCTTTTGAATCAATTACTTTATACGCTAAAGAAACTTCAAAACCTTTACTTTGCAAAGTACCTGGTAAATTTACATATTTCAGAGCAGCTGGAGCTACCTGAGTAGATTCTGCAGCCTTTGCAAAAATTAAGTTTTTTGTGTCTTTCATGAAATAATCAACTGACCCTGTTAATCTGTTATTTAACAAAGTAAAATCAACTCCTAAACCAGAAGACAATGTAGTTTCCCATTTTAAATCAGAATTTGGACTTACTTGGTTACCCAAACCTTTTGGAGAAATATAATTTGCATAAGCAATTGCAGAATTTGGGGCAAACTCCTGATTTCCAGTTAAACCATAACTACCTCTTAATTTAAGATCGTTTACTAACCCTTCTTTGGCTTCAATTACTTTATAAGCAGCACCTACAGAATAAAAATTTTCATATTTATTATTTGCTCCTAATTTAGAACTACCGTCTCTACGAAGTGTAGCATTAAGAATAAATTTTTGATATAAATTAGCAGTTGCTCTTCCAAAATAAGATTGTAATTCTTGTTCATTTCTATGAGATGTAGGTCCAAATTTACCACTTAAATACCCCACAGAACCTTGAATATCATCAATTAAATTAGTCTGATTAGGATTAAATCCTTTACCTGTAATTGAATTACTATCGAAGTTATAATCATAATAAGAGAAACCTCCTACAAGATCTAAAGTGAAATTAGGACTAAATTCTTTATTGTAGGTTAATGTATGTTCAAATGTCTTATTAAACTTATTTAAGTTATTAATATCCGCTTGTCCATAATATTCTGTACCATCAAATGTAGCTCGAGCCGCATCTTTAATTTGAATAGTTGGTAATAATTGACTTTTTCTTGTTGAATTAGAATTTTCAAATGCTAATAAGAAATTATATTTTAAATGACTATTCAATTTAACCGTTGTATTAATACTAGCCAATAACTTAGATGTATTTGTATAGTCTTGATAAGAATTCAACAACTGAACAGGATTCAAATAATCATCCGCAACAACATTATAACTACGATCTGTATTATATATTGCACGAGTTGGATTCCAATACAATGCAGAAGCAACAACATTTCCAATATAACCTGCTTTATCTGATAACAAAGTCGTATTGTCTTTAATTGCAGAATATAAAATTTTAGGTTCTATTTTTAAAGTCCCGTCAAAAAAATCAGTTGAATTAGAAATACTTAAAGTATATTTATCCATTCCTGTATTTTTAACAATCCCCTCTGTATTATTAGCCCCAAAGGAAATACGAGTAGAAGAATTATCAGTCCCAGTCGCATATGACAAATCATAATTTCTAGTAACCCCTGTTTGTAAAATTGCATCTTTCCAATTATAAGAACCACCTTTATTCAAACTACCAGGCGTAGCAACATACTGTTCTTTTGACATAACATCAAATTTACTTGAGTAAGTACTAATTCCTACAGAAGTTGACAGATTCAATTGAGGTTGTTTTGATTTAGACTTCTTGGTGGTAATAATAATTACTCCATTAGCTCCACGAGCTCCATAGATAGCCGTAGAAGAAGCATCTTTCAAAACCGACATACTCTCAATATCATTCTGATTAATAAAGTTTAATGGACTTTTTGCAGAAGACGAACCAAGACCTGAATCAGCACCTCCCGCAGAAGAATCCCCGCCATCTAAAGGCACCCCATCAACTACGATAAGCGGTCCATTACCTGAACGCAATGAAGTATTCCCACGTACTCTAATAGCTGTAGCGGCACCCGGCTCACCACTAGCAGAAGTAATCTGAACACCAGCCACTTTACCTCTTAAAACATCAGCAGGAGAGGTAGCTGCAACATTGTCAAATTTCTTAGAATTCAATTGATCAACTGCACCAGTTGCATCTTTTTTCTTCACAGAACCGTAACCGATAACGACTACTTCTTTTAATTCTGCTGAATCTTCTTTTAAAGTAACTTTAATGTTACTTCTTCCCGCTACATTTACTTCTTGAGATTTAAGACCAATGTAACTAAAAACTAAAACTGCGTTTGAGCCAACATTCTTGATAGTAAATTTACCATCAAAATCTGTTTGTGCTCCTTTTGTCGTTCCTTTAACTAATACAGAAGCCCCTGGAAGAGGTCCGCTAGCATCGGATACGGTACCTGACACATCCTGTGAATATGTCAAACTTGTACATAGCATGGTTAAGAAAACCATCAAGCCTTTTAGTAGACTATTTTTCATACGTAATAAATAAGTTGGTTAATAAATGGTTTGTTTTAAATATTGCTCCAAACATAATACTAATTTTATGAAAAAATTAAGAAAAAGTAAACTATATCGTTTTCGGGGCATCGAAAACGTTTTCGATTTAAAAATTAATACCATAAAAAAACAAAAGAAAAAATAGCTTATTTGTAAAAAAAACGAACTAAAAAAACACATTTTATATAATTAAATCAAATACGTTGAAAAAACGATGAATTATATCTAATAAAAAGTCGCGAAATTAAATTTTATTGCGAATTCTTTAAAAACAACAAAAGCTTCCAATCTATATGAAGACTGAAAGCTTTTATTATGAAAAAATTAAGATGTATTATTTAACCTCGTTAATTTCTAGAATAACACTGGTTCTTTTTAGATTCACATCAGGATTATAACCCGCTTTCATCAAAAAATCGCCTGAAAAAACAGCTCCGGGTTTTAAAGTTGATTCTGTACCAGGATATACATTAATTTCCTTAACCGCATATTTTTTCTTTGCATCTAACCCATTGAAAATTACAGGTCTTTTGGTCGCTGTGATATTAAACCTGTTGTTGACTAAATAATTAAAAACTACCGCATTAGTTTTATCTTTATCGACATACATCACAGAAGTAATGTCATTTTGATATGGGTTTACCAAACGATATTGATCCCCATGCCAAACCACGTCTTTAAAGGAATGATAGTTTGAAATCGCTTGTTTGCAAAACTGCTTATCCTTTTCACTCAAATGATCCGTTACGATATCAAAGCCCAATTTTCCCATACTAGCCACATCTACTCTAAACTTCAAAGGCTGTTTCCCCCAATCAGTCACGTGGTTGTCTGTAGTTATAGAAGGAAAAAAATACGAATAATTCCACTGAAGAAAAATACGTTCTAAAGGTTCAGTATCATCACTTGGCCAAAACTCTGTAAAATATTTTAAAAATTCATATTCACCTCTACCGCCTCCGCCAGAACACAACATCATAGGGACCTTAGGGTATTTAGCACGAATACGCTCTAACACTTTATACAACCCTTTGATGTAATCAACATACAAATTAGATTGAGGTAATCCCTTTTTGTTCAAATAAGCAGAATAGGCATTATAGATTACAGCATTACAATCCCATTTAATAAAAGCCAATTCTGGATTTTTGACAAATAGATTGTCTACGATTCCAAAAACGAAATTTTGAACCTCTGGATTGGACAAATCCAAAACCAATTGATTTCTATAATAAATTTCAGGACGTTCTGGTTGACGAATTACCCAATCTTGATGTTTTTCGTACAACTCACTTTTCGGATTTACCATTTCTGGCTCAATCCAGATTCCAAATTTCACTCCCTCTTTTTTAGCTTCTTTTACCAAATAACCTAAACCATGAGGCAATTTCTTTTTATTTTCTTGCCAATCCCCCAAACCAGCATCGTCATTGTTACGTGGATATTTATTTCCAAACCAACCATCGTCTAAAAGAAATAAATCAACTCCAATGTCTTTTGCTCCTTTGAACAAGCCAGAAATTTTATTTTCATCAAAATCAAAATAAGTCGCCTCCCAATTGTTTAATAACGTCAATCGTTCTCCTTCTCCATCTAATACACGATATTTTCTAGCCCAATTTTGTAAATTCCTACTAGCCTCACCCGTTCCATTACCAGATAAAGTATAAATTAACGAAGGCGTTCTAAACGTTTCGTTGGGAACTAAAGCATATTCTGAAGCAAAGGGGTTGATTCCAGTAATCAAACGCAAATTTTTGTGCGAATCAATTTCAAAGTCCAATTTAAAATTACCACTCCAAGCCAATTGTCCTAACAAGACAGTTCCTTCATTTTCAGAAGCAGGTTTGCCAAAAGAAACGATAAAATTTGGTGTTTGCAATAACATGACTCTCGTTCCTAATTTAGAATCAAGAGTTGTGATTCCTTGTTCCAATTTGGTTTCAATAGGCTGCATTTCTTTCAAGTATTCACCTTGAAAACTAGTCAGGTAAAAATCTTTATTTGAAAAATATAAATTTGCTGAAGCATATTTTTGTAACACAACTGCTTTTTTCTCTTTATGTCTAATTTCTGTCCATTGCTCAATTACATTTTCTTTTGACCAAATTTTATAAAACAAAACTACTTCAAAAGGATAAGCTGGGTCTTTTAAAACAATACTAGTTATAGAAGTATTGGCATCAATTTGTTCTTTTTTGTGACTGCTATATTTCAATTCTAATGATGGATTACCATCAGCATGCTTAACTTGAATAGCTGGTTCCGACAAATTCCAAGTTCCCGCTGGCGTATAAGACGAATTATAAATTCCCGAGTTGTTTTCGTCATAACTATAATTAAATCCAACCGCTTCGAATTCACTTTGATTTTGTAAAGGTTTACCAAAATATATGGTTCTCAATCGATTCAAATTATCCGTCTGCATCAAAATCATGTGATTATCAGTAGCAATAGGAATAGTCACTTTTTGAGCACTCAACTGTATAGTCATAAAAAGTAAATTTACAATCAAATAGCACTTTTTAATACAACTCTTTTCGAAATTTAAATTCATGGTTTAATATAATAGGGTTTAAAGAACAGACAATTACGTCTTTCAAACATAATACATTAATCTTAACGCAATTTTAGATACCTATTAAAACTATGAATTTAAATACCGACAACGTTTTCGGAATAAATCTATAGACTTATCAATACGACAAAGTTCACTATTCATAAAAAGAATACTATTTTTAGCAATTCAAAAAAAACAAGATGAAGTACCAATGGAATAAAATAATTGTATTTAGCTTATTTATAAGCTTACTATACTCTTTTAATTGCCAAGCGCAAAAAAACAAATCTATTATAATTTCATCGAAAGAATCAATACATATTGATTCAACCCAATATTACCAAGAATCTTACCGACCGCAATTTCATTTTACTCCTGAAAAAAAATGGATGAACGACCCTAACGGCATGTTATTTTACAAAGGAACCTATCATTTGTTTTACCAATATTACCCTGAAGACATTGTCTGGGGACCTATGCACTGGGGACACGCAACAAGTACAGATTTAATTCATTGGAAACACCAAAAAATTGCCTTATTCCCAGACGAATTAGGATTGATTTTTTCAGGAAGTGCTGTAATGGATGTGAATAACACTTCAGGACTTGGCACCAAAGAAAATCCACCTATGATTGCTATTTTCACTTACCACAATATGGAATTTGAAAAGGCAGGAAAAATCAATATGCAATCTCAGGGCTTAGCCTATAGTTTAGACGAAGGAATGACTTGGAAAAAATATGAAGGCAATCCAATCATTGGCAATGCTACTATGCGCGATTTTAGAGACCCTAAAGTCTTCTGGAACGAAGAAGCAAAAAATTGGAATCTTGTTTTAGTTGCCGGTGATCGTGCTCAATTTTATACTTCAAACAACTTAATCAATTGGAATTTAGAGAGTGAATTTGGACAAAATAGAGGCGCCCACGGAGGTGTTTGGGAATGTCCTGATCTATTTAAAATCAAAGTAAAGGGAAGCCAAGAAGAAAAATGGGTGCTTTCAGTAAGTATCAATCCAGGCGCACCTAATGGCGGTTCGGCTACTCAATATTTTGTAGGCGATTTTGACGGAAAAGCGTTTAGCACTTCTCAAAAAGAAACAAAATGGATAGATTACGGTACCGATAATTATGCCGGTGTCACTTACAATGACGCTCCAAAAGGAGATCGTATTTTTATAGGTTGGATGAGTAATTGGAATTATGCTAGAAATACCCCAACAACAAATTGGCGAAGTGCAATGACATTGCCGAGAACGCTTTCACTTGCAAAAATTAAGGAAGATTATGTATTACAAAGCCAACCGTTAGAACAATTAGGAAAACTTTTAACCACAGACTTTTCAAAAGAAAAAATTGAAATTAAAAAAGGAGAGAAAAAGACTTTTGTGTACTCTAATTTGAATCAATCTCAAATTAAATTCCAATCTCAAAATAAAGACTTGAAATTAGTTTTTTCGAATGAAGCAAATGACTCGTTGGTATTGCATTACAATGCTAAAAAACAACTATTTTCAATCGACAGACGACATTCAGGTAAAGTAAATTTTGAGAAAAGTTTTGGAGAAAAAGTCCACACGACACTTACCCCTAATTTGATTTCAAAATCAATCGATTTTCAAGTTATTCTAGACTGGTCTTCTATTGAGATTTTCTTAAATGGCGGGGTTTATACTTTTACTGAACAAATTTTCCCAAACCAACCTTATACTAAACTATCTATTCTGTCAATTGATAATCAAGAAATTAAAAAATTAACCATCGACTCTGTTAAAAGAATTTGGTAATAGAGTCCCTTACCAACTTAATATTAACTCAACCACAAAAACTAAAAAAAAATGAACAACAAAAAAATTCTATACTGGTCCATTGTAGTAGCATTGGCAGGATTTTTATTCGGTTTTGACACTGTAGTAATCTCAGGAGCCGACAAACAATTACAGCAATTATGGGGTTCTTCTGATTTATACCACGGATTAGTCGTAATGTCATCTGCACTTTGGGGAACAGTAATTGGGGCTATATTTGGTTCCTACCCCACCAATATTTTAGGAAGAAAAAAGACGCTGATTTTGATTGGACTTTTATTCTTTATTTCAGCAATTGGAACTGCTTTTGCAACCGATTCTATTATCTTTTCAATATTCAGATTCCTTGGCGGAATTGGGATTGGAGCCTCTACCATTGCGGCACCTACTTATGTTTCAGAAATTGCTCCAGCCAAAGACCGTGGGAAATTAGTAGCCTTATATCAATTCAATATTGTTTTTGGAATTCTAATTGCTTTTACTTCTAATTTTTATTTGCAAGATATTGGAGAGAATTCATGGCGTTGGATGCTTGGAATTCAAGCTTTTCCAGCTTTTGTGTATACTTTATTGGTTTTTGGAATTCCAGAAAGTCCGCGTTGGATTTTTGAATACAAAAAAGATAGAGCGCAAGCTATTTCGATTCTAAAACAAATCAATACTGATGCGCAAGCCGAAGAAGAAATGGCAGCTATTGAAAAAGAAACCGCTCAAGAAGTCAAAAATGAATCTATTTTTATGAAAAAATACAGAACGCCTTTGTTGTTGGCTTTTTTCATTGCTTTTTTCAATCAGCTTTCTGGAATTAACGCCTTTTTATATTATGCACCCCGTATTTTTGAATTAGCAGGATTAGAAAAATCAGCTTCTTTTTTAAGTAGTATTGGAATAGGTGTCATCAACTTATTATTTACCATGATTGGTATTTCATTAATTGACAAATACGGACGCAAAACCTTGATGTATCTAGGATCTGTAGGCTATATTATTTCTTTAGGATTAGTAACTACAGCCTTTTATTACGAATGGAAAGGAATGGCGGTGCCGCTATTTTTCTTTTTGTTCATTGCTTCACACGCTATTGGTCAAGGAGCTGTAATTTGGGTATTCATTTCTGAATTATTCCCAAATAAATTAAGAGCAGCGGGAACTTCTTTTGGAACATCAGTTCACTGGGTTTTGGCAGCTTTAATTCCATCATTTATTCCGTTTTTATTTAAAGAAATTGGAACCACCACTGTATTTGCTATTTTCTGTATCATGATGGTATTCCAATTGCTATGGGTATTCTTCAAAATGCCTGAAACAAAAGGAAGAACATTAGAAGAATTGTCTGAAAGTTTATCTAAAAAATAACAAATATGTCTACAAAAATAGTTTGTTTTGGCGAAGTCCTATTTGACGTTTTCCCAACGCACAGAAAAATTGGAGGAGCTCCATTAAACGTAGGTCTTCGAATGGCTTCTTTAGGGATTGACACCCAAATCATCAGCCGCATTGGACAAGATGAAATAGGAAACGAATTACTTGATTTTGTGAAAGAAAATGGGGTCAGTACTGATGCTATTCAGGTTGATACTACCTTTGCAACGGGTGAAGTATTAGTACAATTAGATGAAAAAGGTTCAGCTTCTTACACGATTAATTATCCTGTAGCTTGGGACAAAATTGAAGCTACTCCCGAAGCACAAAATGTGGTAGCCAATGCCGACGCACTCGTGTTTGGAAGTTTGGTATGCCGGGACAACACTTCGTACCAAAGCTTATTAACTCTTTTAAATTCAGCTAAATATAAAATTTTTGATGTGAATTTAAGAGCCCCTTTTTATACTAAAGAATTACTTTTAGACTTAATGAACAAAGCTGATTTTATCAAATTTAATGATGATGAATTGTATGAAATCAGCGCGTATTTAAGTTCTCCTTTTCATTCTTTGGAACAAAATATTCAGTTTATTGCTGAGAAAACCAACACCAACCATATTTGTGTAACCAAAGGCAGTCATGGTGCCGTTTTACTATATGACAATCAATTGTTTTACAATAGTGGCTATAAAATTAAAGTTGCTGATACCGTAGGTGCTGGAGATTCATTTTTGGCTGGTTTGTTAACCAAATTATTGACGGGAGTTACACCCCAAAATGCCATTAATTTCGCTTGTGCTTTAGGTGCCTTAGTAGCTCAAAATGAAGGCGCTAATCCGAAAATTTCACCTGAAACTATTAGTGAATTTATGCAAATTTAAAATTCATGAATTTAAAAATAAATCACATACAACACATTGGTATTCCTGTTTCTAACATGGATAAATCAATTGCTTTTTACGAACGATTAGGTTTTAAAAATGTGATGCCTTCTACTTTCGAAATTGAAGGAGAAAAAGGAGGCATTGTAGCCATGATGGAACGCAATACCATGATACTCGAATTATACCAATTGCCTGCTTCTCATTTGCCTGAAATCAAAAACAGAAAAGACGGTCATATTGACCACATTGCTTTTGATGTTGATGATGCCGATTTGACATTCAAAACCCTGAAAGAAAACAATTTTATCGTTCTCGAAAATGAACCTGTGTTTCTTAATTTTTGGAACAAAGGGTGTAAATATTTCAATATTTTAGGCCCCGATGGAGAACGTTTGGAATTCAACGAAATAATTAAATAACTTTATATACTACTTAAATTTACCCGCATGAAAAAGAATCAAATGCTGTTAATTGCCTTACTATTCTCTTCTTTGATGAATATTATGGCACAAGACAACAAAACAACTATCGTTAAAAATGGCGACGCCAAATGGTGGAAAGAAGCCGTAATTTACCAAATTTATCCTCGTAGTTTTAAGGATAGTGATGGAGATGGAGTTGGTGATATTAAAGGAATTATTTCGAAATTAGACTACCTAAAAAGTTTGGGAATCGACGCGGTTTGGTTAAGTCCGATTTACGATTCTCCAAATGATGATAATGGCTATGATATCAGCAATTATAGAGAAATCTTAAAGGATTTTGGAACCATGGCTGATTTTGACCTTTTGTTGAAAGAAATGCACAAAAGAAACATCAAGTTAATCATGGATATGGTGGTAAATCACAGTAGTGATGAACATGAATGGTTCAAACAATCCAGAAGTTCTAGAGACAATAAATACCGCAATTATTACTATTGGTGGCCTGCAGAAAAAGGCACTCCTTCCTACCGATGGAGCTTTTTTGACGTAAACAGCAATGCTTGGAAATATGACGCGACAACTAATTCATATTACCTACACTATTTCTCCAAAAAACAACCTGATTTAAACTGGAACAACCCTACACTTCGTAAAGAAATTTATGATATTATGACATTTTGGTTGAACAAAGGAATTGATGGTTTTAGAATGGATGCATTTCAATTTATTTCAAAAGACGATACGTTCCCTGAACTACCTAAAGAAATTGTAAACAACTCTTTGGAAATCATTAAATTTTACGGAAACGGACCAAAATTACATGAACATATTCAGGAAATGAATCGTGAAGTATTGAGTAAATTCCCTGAAGCTATGACAGTATCTGAAGGGGCTGGAGATTCTCCAGAAGCTGCGATGAAATTTGTGGATCCAGCTCGTAAAGAATTGAATTTGGCGTATCACTTTGAAAGCGTGGATATTGGAAACCATATCAGTGAATTTGGTTTAGTGAAATACAAAAATATTTTCTCAAGATACGATGAAGCATTCAAGGATAAAGGTTGGCTATCGATATTCGTTGCCAATCATGACCAGCCAAGAATGGTGAGTAAATTTGGAAATGACACCCCTCAATTTAGAGCGGTTTCTTCTAAAATGCTGTCTACTTTTGTTATGACGATGAGAGGAACTCCATACAACTTCAATGGAGATGAAATTGGGATGGTTAATATTCGCTTTGACAACATTGACGACTACAATGATGTAGACACCCGAAACAAATACGAACAAATCAAAAATGCCGGTGGCGATTTAAAAGCGTTTTTAGAAAACAAAAAACAAACTTCTAGAGAAAATGGAAGAACTCCTTTTCAATGGAATGCAAGTCCAAATGGAGGATTTACTACTGGAAAACCTTGGCTTAAAGTAAATCCAAACTTTACTACTATCAATGCAGAATCACAAGAAAAAGATCCAAATTCTGTTTTGAATTATTACAGAAAATTGGTGAAAATTCGTAAAACAAGTCCCGTGCTTCAATACGGAAAATACACCCTTTTAGATAAAGAAAATCCAAATGTGTTTTCTTATACGAGAGAACTTAACGGGAAAAAAGTATTGGTTTTATTGAACTTTACAGAAAAAGAATCTACTTATAATTTAGGGTTTTCAATAGCAAAATCTAAAATTATTTTAGGAAATTACCCTAAGTCAAAATCAATGAAAGCGAATACTTTACGCCCGTATGAAGCATTGATTTTAGAACTAAAATAATCAACTTATGTGTATTTGAAAGCGGTTTTGAAATATTTCAAAACCGCTTTTTTTTATTTATAAAAACTAGGCATACCTATCAATGTTTGAAATATAACGTTAACTTTATAATTTGTAAATATTCATTTAATTAAAGAATTATTTCATAAAAATGAATATCTTGTGGGTGAATTTACAACCTATAAAATTGTTGAAAATTTAACTCTAAATGATATGGGATACCTATTTCATATCATTATTAAATTAAATGTTTCCAAATACTAAGGTCATGAAAGACATTACTCTTAAAGAAATTGCAACTACGTTAGGAATCTCAATCACGACGGTTTCTAAAGCACTAAAAAACTATCCTGATGTTAGTGAAAAAACGAAGAATGCAGTCAAAGAGTTGGCTCAAAATTTAAATTATACCCCTAATAGTTTTGCGGTTAATTTAAGAACCAAGGAATCCAAAACTATTGGACTAATTATTCCTGAGGTAACCCATCATTTTTTCTCTAATATCATTAATGCTATCATAGACGAAGCTGAAAAAAATGGGTATTTAGTAATTATTTTACAATCTAATGAAAAATTAGAATTAGAAAAAAAACAAGCTGAACTCCTCATTAACAAAAGAGTAGACGGAATTTTGATGTCGTTATCTAACGAATCCAATAACGATACTCATATTCAGGAAATAATCAAAAGGAAAATTCCTTTAGTAATGTTTGACAAAATTGCCAAATTGGCCAAATGTTCTAAAGTAGTTATTGATGATCAAAAAGCAGGATTTGATGCAACGCAACACTTAATCGATAATGGTTGCCGAAAAATTGCTCATATTCGCGGACCTCTGAATCCACAAAATTCGATTGACCGCTATCTTGGCTATAAAAAAGCTCTAGAAAAAAATAATATTCCTTTTGACTCAAAATTGGTATATGTATGTGAAAAAGTGAGCTTCGAAGAAGGTTATGAATTTACCAAACAACTATTTGAAGAGCATCCTGATGTCGATGGCATTTTTGCTATAACTGATTTAGTGGCTGTTGGTACACTTGCCTACTGTAACGAACAAAAAATTAATGTCCCAAAAGAAGTAAAAGTAATTGGATTTAGCAACTGGTTTATGTCTCAAGTAATTACACCCAAATTGAGTACTATTGAACAGCCTAGCCATGAAATGGGAATTACTGCGTTCAATTTATTATTGGAAGAAATGGCAGCCAGAAAAGAAGAGGCAGAATTTACACCAAAAACCATTGAATTGACCACTCAAATTATTAAAAGAGAATCAAGCTTGAATTAATTATTTCAAGAATTGAATATTCCTCCGAAGTCCCTCAAATTTTGTTCTTTTTAACGGCGAATCTTTAAATACTTTTTGAAAAGTTTCAGCCGTAATTTCTTCCCAATCTTTTTTAGAAAAAGAAAGTACTTCCGAATTTGGATTGAATAAAGGTTCGTTATGTGCTTTTGAAAATCGATTCCAAGGACAAACATCTTGACATACATCACAACCAAATGCCCAATCATCGAATTTCCCTTTCATTTCCTCAGGAAGATGATCCTTTAATTCGATAGTATAATACGATATACATTTGCTTCCATCTACCTGATAAGGCGCAATAATAGCTTGTGTAGGACAAGCATCTAAACAAGCAGTACAAGTTCCACAGTGATCGGTAGTTGGCGCATCATATTCTAATTCCAAATCAACAATTAGTTCGGCAATAAAATAAAAAGAACCTACTTTTTGAGTAATCAAATTACTATTCTTACCTATCCAGCCTAAACCGCTTTTAGCCGCCCAAGCCTTATCTAATACAGGAGCTGAATCTACAAAAGCGCGACCTGAAACAGCGCCTATTTGTTCTTCGATAGAAAATAATAATGCTTTCAGTTTTTCCTTGATTACGAAATGATAATCTTGACCGTAAGCGTATTTTGAAATTTTATAGGATTCCTCTTTTTGAAATTCTGACGGATAATAATTTAGTAATAATGAAATAACGCTTTTAGCACCATCAACCAACAAAGCAGGGTTCAATCTTTTGTCAAAATGGTTTTCCATGTAAGACATTTGTCCGTGACTATTGTTTTTAAGCCAATTTTCGAGTCTAGGAGCTTCTTTTTCTAAAAATTGAACCTTGGATATGCCACAAGATAAAAAACCAAGGCGTTGGGCCTCAGATTTAATCAACTGCGAATATTTTGATCGATTAATAATAGAATTAGAGTTAAAACAATCCGCCTTGAATATTGGTGTTCAATTTGCCTAAATGTTTATAGGCTTTATCTGTTACTTCACGACCGCGAGGAGTCCGCATAATAAAACCTTCTTGAATTAAAAATGGCTCATACACTTCTTCGATGGTTTCGCTACTCTCAGAAACAGCTGTTGCCAATGTAGTTAAACCCACTGGACCTCCTTTAAATTTATCAATAATGGTATTTAAAATTTTATTGTCCATTTCGTCTAAACCGTGAGCATCCACATTAAGCGCTTTTAAGGCATATCTTGCAATTTCGATATCAATTGTACCATTTCCTTTAATTTGAGCAAAATCGCGCACTCTACGCAACAATGCATTAGCTATACGAGGTGTTCCTCTACTTCTCCCAGCGATTTCGATAGCAGCTTCAAGATCAATAGGCATTTTTAAGATACTAGCGCTACGCTCTATAATGGTAGTTAAAAGCTCTGTGGTATAATATTGTAAACGGGAAGCAATTCCAAAACGCGCGCGCATGGGTGCTGTCAGCAATCCCGAACGAGTCGTAGCACCAATAAGGGTAAATGGATTCAAGTTGATTTGAACCGTTCTTGCATTGGGTCCTGACTCAATCATAATATCAATCTTGAAATCTTCCATCGCAGAATACAAATATTCCTCTACGATAGGACTCAAACGATGAATTTCGTCTATGAATAAAACATCTCTTTCTTCAAGATTAGTCAGCAAACCTGCTAAATCACCCGGTTTATCTAAAACAGGTCCAGAGGTAATTTTAATTCCTACCTGCAGTTCATTTGCAAGTATATTGGCTAACGTAGTTTTACCCAATCCAGGAGGACCATGAAACAATGTATGATCCAATGCTTCATTACGCTGATTAGCAGCTTCAACAAAAACTTTAAGATTTTCAAGAATTTGGTCTTGACCTGCAAAATCATCAAAAGAAAGTGGCCTCAATCTTTTTTCAAGATCAAGTTCTTCCGGATTATATCCTTTCGTAGTTGGGTCTAAATTTTCATTCATAAAACAAAGATAGAGAAAGATTTTGGAGGATTAAATAGAAATTAGTACTGTCACTAAAAACAAATAAAAAAGCCTCTAAAAAAGAGGCTTTATATATTAATGATGCAAAACTGCTTCACCTGGTTTCATTGGCACATTTTGAGGGACAAAATCCTCTTCGTGTTCTGGATTACTATAATCGTAAGGCCATCTGTGTACTTCTGGAATTTCACCTGGCCAGTTACCGTGAATATGTTCTACTGGCGCTGTCCATTCTAAAGTATTTGATTTCCATGGATTTTGTTCTGCTTTCTTACCGTAGAAAATACTAACAAAGAAATTGTACAAGAACACTAATTGGAAAGCTCCACCGATCAAAGCAAAAGTTGTAATTAAAACGTTTACATTTTGCAAATCGTCAAATAAAGGGAAGTTAGTGTTTGTATAATAACGTCTTGGTAAACCAGCTAAACCGATAAAGTGCATTGGGAAGAATACTCCGTAAGCACAAACTGCTGTTACCCAAAAGTGAATATATCCTAAGTTTTTATTCAACATTCTTCCGAACATTTTTGGGAACCAATGGTAGATTCCAGCAAACATTCCGTAAAGAGCAGAAATACCCATTACTAAGTGAAAGTGAGCTACTACGAAATAAGTATCATGAACATTGATATCCAAAGTACTATCTCCAAGAATAATTCCTGTCAAACCACCTGTGATAAAAGTTGAAACTAATCCAATAGAAAATAACATAGCAGGATTGAACTGCAAATTACCTCTCCATAAAGTAGTAATGTAATTAAAAGCTTTTACAGCTGATGGTATTGCAATCAACAACGTTGTAAAAGTAAAGACAGATCCTAAAAATGGATTCATTCCCGAAACGAACATATGGTGACCCCAAACAATTGTAGATAAAAATGCAATCGCTAAAATTGACATAATCATCGCTCTGTAACCAAAAATTGGTTTACGAGAGTTGGTAGCAATAATTTCAGATGTAATACCTAAAGCAGGCAATAATACAATATATACCTCAGGGTGACCTAAAAACCAGAATAAGTGTTCGAACAATACTGGCGAACCACCTTGATAATGTAGCACTTCTCCTGCAATATAAATATCAGACAAGAAGAATGAAGTACCAAAACTTCTATCAAAAATCAATAACAACGCAGCAGATAATAAAACTGGAAAAGATACAATCCCGATAACTGCAGTAATAAAGAATGCCCAAATAGTAAGAGGCAATCTAGTCATTGTCATTCCTTTAGTTCTTAAATTGATAACAGTTACCACATAATTCAAAGATCCCATTAAAGAAGATGCAATGAAAATGGCCATAGCTACTAACCAAAGTGTCATACCCATTCCAGAACCAGGAATTGCTTGAGGTAAAGCACTTAATGGCGGATAAATTGTCCATCCTGAAGATGCAGGACCTGCTTCTACAAATAGAGAGCAAACCATAATTACACTTGATAAGAAGAACAACCAGTATGAAATCATATTCATAAATCCAGAAGCCATATCTCTCGCCCCAATTTGAAGCGGAATCAATAAGTTACTGAAAGTACCACTAAGCCCTGCTGTTAATACAAAGAAAACCATAATTGTTCCGTGTATTGTAACTAATGCAAGATAAATATCATTAGCCATAACCCCATCAGGAGCAAATTTATCACCTAATAAAATATTAAAGATTTTAAAAGATTCTTCTGGCCAAGCCAATTGCATTCTAAAAAGCATTGACATACCTACACCAATGATTCCCATAATTATACCAGTAATTAGGTATTGTTTTGCAATCATTTTATGATCAATACTAAATATATACTTAGTAATGAAAGTTTCTTTATGATGATGATCGTGTTCGTGACCGTGTCCTTCTGCTGACATATTTGTATACTTTATATATTCTTAAATAAATTATTTCATTGCTGTTTTAGCAGCCGATGTATCACTTGTAACAGATGTTGAATCTGAACTAGTTCCTTCTGCAGGTGCAGGCTCATTTGCTGCTTTAACTTCTTTTACTAAAGCTACTTTATCTGATAACCATTTTTTGTACTCTTCTGGCGTATCAACAACAATTTTCATTTGCATATTGTAGTGTGATGCACCACAAATCTTATTACAAAGCAATAAGTAATCAAATGTATAAGGATCAAGAGCTGTTTTACCTTCAGCAACTAACTTAAGACTTTGTTTTGCTCTCAATTCATTAATTCTAGCAACTTTTTCAACCATAAATGGCAACTCTCTATACTCTGATGAAGTATAAATTGGAGTAAAAGCAAATTCTGTTACCATTCCAGGAACACAATTCATTTGAGCTCTAAAAAAAGGCATGTATGCAGAGTGTAGCACATCTTGTGAACGGAATTTAAAGTGTATTTTTTTTCCTTTAGGGATATGTAATTCAGAAACCACAAAGTCATCTTGAGCATTTGGGTCAGCCAAATCAACTCCTAAAGTATTAACACCTTCAATTAATCTAACATTAGCTTTTCCTAATACATTATCAGCGCCAGCATAACGAGCAGACCACTTAAATTGTTGAGCATATAATTCAATTACAACTGTATCTTCATCTTGATCAACAAACATAATATTGTTCCAAGCATACAATCCGTACAAAATTAAACCAGCCAAAACAACAGCAGGAATTATACTCCAAATTGCTTCTAATTTATTATTATCTGCGAAAAACAAAGCTTTTTGATCTTTTTTACCTCTGTATTTAAAAGCAAAATAGTGCAATAAAACTTGTGTAATTGCTTGAACTGTAAATATTAAAACCCAAGTTATATTCATTAAATTGTCTACATCAGCACCATGCTCAGAAGCTGGAGTATGTAAAGGAAGATCCCCCCATTTTAATAAACCATAAATAGTAAAAATATAAATGAAAGCTAAAAAGCCAAACATCAAATACCCTTGAACATTATTGTCATTATCAGTTGCTATTTGAGAGTCATCTGAACTTGAAATATCTACTTGTGTAAGTTCAAATATTTTAGTCAATTGCCAAATTGCAACAGCTAATAGAACTAAAACTATAATTACCAACAAACTTGTCATCTGTTTTCTTCTTTAAATATTAATAATGAAAATGTTTACTTTCTTCGATAAATGGATTTCTTTTTGCCAACAATGGAGCTTTAGCTAATGTTGTAAACACAACAAAAATAAATAATCCAAGGAAGAAAAGAATAGATGCAATTTCTGAAACTCCAATAAACCATTGGTCACCTACAGTACCTGGCATAATCATATTAAAGAAATCAACGTAATGACCTAATAAAATCACAACTCCTGCCATAACCAGTACCCAAGAAATTCTCTTGAAATCTGTATTGATCAATATCAAAACTGGGAAAAGGAAATTCATAGCAACCGCACCAAAGAATGGAAGGTTGTAAACTTGTATTCTTGTTACAAAATAAGTAATCTCTTCAGGGATATCAGCATACCAAATCAACATGAATTGAGAGAACCATAAATACGTCCAGAATACACTGATACCAAACATAAATTTAGCTAAATCATGTATATGACTTGTATTTACGTGCTCCAAATATCCTTTAGATTTCAAATACAAAGTTACCATAGCTATCATTGTAATTCCACTTACAAAGAAACTTGCAAAAACGTACCATCCAAATAATGTACTGAACCAGTGAGGATCAATAGACATAATCCAGTCCCAAGACATAATTGATTCTGATACTATGAAGAAAACTAAGAACCCAGCAGACATTTTAAAATTCTTTTTGTAGTTCAAATTATCATCAGCCTCATCTTGTGCTAAACAATTTTTTCTTGAATAATAACGGTATAAATTCCATCCTAGCAAGAAAACAGCTGCTCTAACAATCCAAAATGGAAAATTTAAATATCCCGCTTTACCTGCGATAATTTCATCGTAATTCAAACTTTTAGGATCAGTAACTCCTTCTGTCAACCATACAAATAAATGATTAAAATTAAGACCAGATAATACTAAAAATATAAAGAATATAACCGACCCTACAGGTAAGTATGATGTAATCCCTTGCATTACTCTAAACAATACTGGAGACCATCCTGCCTGTGCAACTTGTTGAATAGCATAAAACGCTAATGTTCCCATAGAAATCAACAAAAAGAAAATACAAGCAACATACAATGCAGCCCATGGCTTATTTTGTAATTGGTGTAAAACATGATTTAAATGCTCACTATGTTCGGCTTCTTCATTTAATTCTGAAGTCGCAGCTTGTTCAGCAACTGCTTTTGTTTCATGAGAAACAGCTGCTTCATGCTTAACAGCACCATGACCACCATGATTTTCTGAAGCAAGAAGTTCTTCAACCTCTTTAATATCTTTTGGTGCAGTATAAAAACCATATCCAATACCTAAAAGACCTACAGCCATTAAGATAAAAGAAAAAGTTTTTAATTTACTTGAAAATGTATACATATCTATAACGATCAGTTAATTCAACAATTATAATTGACTTTTTAATTTTAGAACATAGTCAGCAACTAACCAACGTTCGTGTGGATTCA
>Ga0213920_1000515_pt1 | contig 29344 bp, 30 predicted proteins | sample McNCre1117MG_FD_161054 | JGI IMG/M metagenome (GOLD analysis project Ga0213920, IMG submission 161054) | Freshwater microbial communities from McNutts Creek, Athens, Georgia, United States - 11-17 MG | ecosystem: Environmental > Aquatic > Freshwater > Creek | place: USA: Georgia | collected...
TGATGAGCGATTGATGCCAGCCTGGCATCGAATTAGAACTCGCTTGCCGGCCTTCCAATCGGTGTGGGCGGTAACGACGAGGTCCGATATGGCGTCTAGGTCGAAGTTCGACATCGGGCCATCGAGGATTCCGAGGCGCAGTTCCTTTACGAACCAATCGGCGGGGCGCGCCCAAGCGTAGAGCGTAACCACTGTGTCGAATTTCTCTTTAGTGACTCGAGGCTCTGGGGCGCCAAAACCGCGACCAGGCATCACATTTGCTAAGTCGTCTTCTGGGTCGGTTCCGCCAAGCCAAAGACCAGGCAAAATCTCGTTCCAGGTATCAGTGGGGTAGTAAACGTCGTAACGGGGAGCGGCGTATTCCTGAATCAGATCAGCGATGGCAGGCTCTGAAGGCGAAGTTGGATCAACCGCTTCGCGAGCGCTGCGTTTCCTGGATTTTGGTGCTGAATCTGTCATTTCTCTACAAGTTTAACCCGCGGGTGCGACATCTAGGCGGGGAGAATTATTTGGGTCTGCAGTCCGCCAAGGCGGCTGCGAGTTAACTCCAGGCTGCCGCCGTGCCTTGCAACCACACCGGCCATGATGCTCATGCCCAAGCCGCTTCCACCCTTGTCGCGGCTACGGCCCGAATCGAATCTTGTGAAAGCACCGACTCCCTTTTCGTATGCCTCTTGGCTTAGGCCCGGGCCAGCGTCGGAAATCGTCAGAAGCACCGAGGCACCATCCTTGAAAAGGCTCACCTCCACGAGGTCGGTCTCTGAAGTGTGGCGCCGAATATTGCCAAATAAGTTGTTGAGCAGTTGGTTCAGCTGCTGGGGGTCGCCCTGCACAATGACCCCTTCAGTAACCGATGCCTTGATTGGCCGCTCCGACTGCAAATCTGTAAGGCTGGCAATCTGAGATTCAACAGCGCTAGTTAGGTCTACGGCTTCCGAAACTTGGTTGCGGCCGGGGTCCCCGAGTTCTGCAAGCAACAGGAGGTCATCGATGAGTTGCTGCATCCTCAATACTTCGGTTTGCAGTTTCGGCACCGAGTTAGAGACGAATTTCTGGCCCGACTCTTGGCTCAAATTGGCCCCGGAAAAAAGTTCGAGGTACCCGCGAATGACCGTGAGAGGTGTCCGAAGTTCGTGGCTGGCATCGCCTAGGAACCGCTGCATCTCATTTTGGTTGGCCGTTAGTTGCTCAACCATTGTGTTCAGTGCCGCGCTTAGCTGATTCACCTCATCGGTGCGTTTGGTAGACAGGAAGGTTACGTCCTTGCCGGCGGCTAGGTCCTGTGCCTTACTGGCCAAAGTGCGCAGGCCCCTAAGGTCGCGTCTCATGAGCAGCGATGTTGCAGCCACGGCGATAGCGTCTGCCAGTGCGGTATCGAGCACCAGAGAGATCTGATTTTGGCGGAGCGCGTTTAGTTGCTGCGAGTAGTTGAGTGCAAGCACAAGCCACTCGTTATTGGGCAACGAAATGCTTCGCAAGACGTAGTGCTGCCGCCCAGTTGTGCGCAAAATCGCACCGTTTTTGGCTGCGATCAGTGTGCCTCTGGCCGGGGGCTTGAACAGATGCACGTTACCGTCATTGAGAACCGAGTAGGCGTGGTTGATATCGAGCAGGCCCACGGTGAGGTTTTGCTGTTCGCCCACCAAAAGTGCACTCGAAAGCGCCTGGGATGGGTCCGAGGTGATCTGTACCGCTGCCGTATTTAGCTGGCGTTTGAGCATGCCTAGCTCGCGGAAATAGCCACCGATTACGCTCGAGCTGCCTACTGCGAGCGATACCCCTGTGATGAGGGCCGCAGCTGTTAGGGTGAGCCGAGTTTGAAGTCGCATTAATCCGTAATCATAAAGCCAACACCTCGGATGGTTTTGATGCCGTCCCATTCATCGGTGTGAAGCTTTTTGCGGAGGTAAGAAATATAGGTGTCCACAACGGTGGCACCGGTGGCAAAGCCCATGCCCCAGATGTTGTCGAGGAGTACCTCCTTGCGCTGAACCTTATTTGCGTTGCGCATTAGGTGGCGAAGGAGTTTAAACTCGGTTGGCGATAGATCGACCTCGTTGCCAGAAAGAAGAACCGTGTGGCTTTCTTCACGAAGTTCAACGGGCCCAACCACCAGACCGGCGGCCTCGCCCGAGCTTGGAGAGGTGCGACGCAGAATTGCGTTCACCCTAAGGATGAGTTCTTCCAAACCAAATGGCTTGGTGACGTAGTCATCGGCTCCGATGCGCAGGCCATGGTTTACATCGGTGCGATCGTGGCGAGCCGTGAGCATGATTAGTGGAACGGGGTTGTGCTGCTCGCGCAGTTTGGCCAGCAGTTCGTAGCCATCCATGCGTGGCATGTTGATGTCGGAAACAACTAGGTCTATGTCCTGCTCGCGAATGCAACGCAAGGCATCGTAGCCATCCACCGCGGCTGCGGTTTCAAACCCAGCAAGGTGCAGGGCGTCACAGAGCATATTGCGGATGCCCGCTTCGTCATCAACCACCAAGATTCTTGCCATGAGCCTAATTAAGCACATGCTCAGCTACCACCGATGGGCGGTAACGACTTTCACATTAGTTTCACAAGGTATCTGTGCCATTTAGGCGACAAAATAGGCATAGGTAAAACATGAAGCAGCAAATCCGATTCAGTGCTTGGGGCACAGTCAACGCAAGGGCCTCCAAGCTCATAGTTGCGCTAACCCTCGCTATCTCGCTAGCGCTTTCCGCAGGTTCAACCGCTTTCGCCGATGACGCGGCCGAGAGCAGCGCAGCAATCAGCAAGTACTCGGCTGCCTCGGCTTCCTATCGTTCGGCTCACACGGTGCTTGCCACTACAGCTGCAAGCTCTAGTGCCACGGCGAAACAGAAACTTGCCGCCTATCAGGCTGCGCTAAAGACTTACCAAAAGGCGCAACAGGTTTACACGGCCGCTGTAAAGGCGGTCTCGCAAGAGTTCTCTAAGTCGGTAGACGCCGCCACAAAGGCTTATAAGACTGCCTCGAAAAAGGCCAAGAACGCCGATCAACTAAACACGGCTCGTGCCGTCAAATCTAGCGCGCTAGTGAAGGCTGCAACGAAACGCGACAAAGAACTCAGCCAGCTTGGCTCACTCGGTGCGGCACCAGTGGCACCAAACCTCAGCTCGGGAAGTTCGGGATCCTCATCGAGTGGTTCTGGTTCCGGAAGTTCCGGCAACTCCGGAAACTCTGGTTCTGATAACAGCGGCGAATCCAACCAAAACAACGACGACTAATTTAACTTTTAGTTCACCACCACGTAACCAAGTGACGGTGTCGCCGTTTACTTTGCAAAGCAAACCTTGTAATGCACCTAACTCAGGTAAAAACAAGGAGAAATCAATGCGCAAGACTGCCGGCATCATCGCCGCCGCACTTATCGCAGCCTCGGCTTTCATCGCAGCCCCTGCACACGCCGCTACCGGCGACACCGTAACCCTCACCGTTTCTGATGCAGCGGTTGCCGGAACCACCGTCGACATCGTTGTTACCGTCCAGGACGTAAACGGCAACGCCCAGCAGGGTGTTGCGGTAAATGCAACCAGCAACGGCGTTGGCTTCCTCAGCGTTCCTGCTGGCGTAACCGACGTAAACGGTGCTGCAACCCTAAAGCTCACCACCAGCGAACTCGAGCAGGGTTGGGCCTACGTAACCGCAACCACCTCGGATGCAGTTTCGAGCGTTACCCCGGTTGAGTTCGTCAGCGCGCCACTGGCATCTGACAACATCGACACCCTCACCCTTACCTCGGACAGCGCCAAGGTTCAGACCGGCAGCAGCACCGACCTCACCGCTACCGCCCTGGACGCCGATGGTAACCCGGTTGCAGGCGCAGCTGTTTCGGCAGTAAGCACCGGCGCTGGCTACCTCGCAATCGCATCGGGCGTTACCGATGACAGCGGTGTAGCGGTTCTCAAGTTCGTGACCGGCAGCAACGACGCCGGCGATGCAGCAATCGTCGCTGTATCTGGCGACGCCATGTCGGACGAGCTTGACATCACCGCTGGAACCACCGACGCCGACCTGAGCATTGCAAAGCGCGTTGTGACCGTTTCCTACGAGTACGCTGCAGCAAAGAAGATCGCCGTGAAGGTTGACGGCGCCCTTGTTCGCACCGTAAACCCAGAAGACAACGAAGCTCACGCACTTCGCCTAGGCCTCAAGAAGGGCGTTCACTGGGTGGTTGTAAAGACCAACGGTGGAGTTCTCGAGACTCAGAAGTACATCGTCAAGTAACTAAAAACTTGCCAAGTTGGCGGGGTCACCATCATCGGTGATCCCGCCAACTGTTTTAACGGCACCCTCGCAATTCACCTGGTGTTTACTCACCAAACAGCGGCTATTCAACTGGCCAGCCCAAGATTAAGAGCATGAGTGACACACCTATGCCCGTCAAGCGCAAGCTGAGCACTAAGCCGCACTCGCTCGCAGACCGCGTCTTCTTCGGATTGGCGCGCAGCGCAGCCTACGGCGCAGTCACGCTGGTTGGCCTAATCCTGGTATTCCTTTTGGTGCGATCCGTGCCAACTCTGGCATCGCAGGGAATTGGTTTCGTAACCGGCGGCACCTGGAATGCAACCCTTAGCCACCCGATTCTTCAGATTGGCCCAATGCTCTGGGGCTCGATCCTCATCGCACTATGTGGCGTTGTGGTTGCTGTGCCTATGAGCATCGCGGCGGCATACTTCATCGAATTCATGGCCCAGAAGCGAATCGCAAAAATTGCCACCGTGGTGATCGACCTCCTGGCGGCCATCCCTTCAATCGTTATCGGCCTCTGGGGCCTCACCGTGTTCACTCCGGTTGCGGCACACTGGGCTCAGTTGATAAACGCAGGCCTCGGCTTCATTCCACTGTTCGGCAACGGAACTGCCAACTTCGCTGGCTCACCATTCATCGCGGGCTGGATTGTCGCAGTGATGATTGTTCCAATCATCACATCGGTGACCCGTGAAATCTTCTCCCAAATGGATCGCGACATCATCAACGCGGCCCTCGCGCTCGGTGGTTCCCGCAGCACCTCGTTCTTCAAGGTGATTTTGCCAACCGCTTCCGGAGGCATCGTCGGTGGCGTTCTGCTCGGCCTCGGCCGCGCGCTTGGCGAAACCGTTGCAATCTACTTCGTCCTCAACCTTTCATTCGACATCAACTGGGGTGACGTACTCGAAAACCGCGGAGGTTCGGTGGCGTCACTCATCTTGAACAAGTTCGGCGAAGCCACCCACGAGGAAATCGGTGGACTGATGGCGGCCGGTCTCGTGCTCTTCATCATCACGCTGTTGGTCAACTGGGTTGCGGCCTGGATTGTGAACATCGCTCAGCCTTGGAGGCGCTCATGACCGACGTACGTGTTTCCATGGACCCGGGAAACCTGCCTCAGCTGCCACGCCCAGCCACCGAGCCTTGGCGCGCAGTCAACAAAAGCAAATCCGTCAAGCTTGCGATCTCTGCTTTTGCACCTGCGCTGGTTGCCGCTGCAGTCACCTTGCTGCTGGCCCTGGACCCAGCAATCGGTGTGGTTCTGGTTTACCTACCAATTCAGATTCTCACTTCGGTGTTCATTGGTCGAAGCCTTTACGGCAAAAAAGGGCAGGGCGATGCCCTCCTCGTTGTGTTCACAGCCTTCTTCAGCCTGCTAGTTGGCGGACTCCTGCTCAGCGTCATTTTGTCGGTAATCACCATGGGCCTGCGCGCCATGAGCTGGCAGTTCATCTCCCAAAACAACATCTACATCACGCCAACCACCAGCCTCGATTACGGCGGTGTTGGTCACGCCATCCTGGGCACCGTGATTATCGTGGGTCTCACCACCCTCCTCACCGTGCCGCTTGGCATTCTGGTTTCGGTCTACCTAACCGAGACTCGCTCCAAAATGCGCAACGTGGTTCGCACCCTGGTTCAGGCAATGTCGGGTCTGCCATCGGTGGTTGCCGGTTTGTTCATTTATTCCGCGATGATTGTGGGCCTACATATCGGTTACGGCGGCTGGCTGGGATCGCTGGCGCTGCTTCCCCTCATGCTCCCAACGGTTTCGCGAGTTGCCGAGGAAGCGCTTCGCCTGGTTCCTCAGGATCTTCGCAACGGTGCACTCGCGCTCGGCGCACCGGCCTACCGAGCCTTCCTGCAGGTGACTCTGCCGGCTGCCCGAAGCGGATTGGTCACAGCGCTGATCCTCGGAATCGCCCGCGTAATCGGTGAAACGGCACCGTTGATCCTCACCGTGAACAGCGCTAATGGCACAAACCTTGATCCATCGAAGCCTATGGCCGCGCTGCCAACCTACATTTTCCAGTTCATTGCCAACGTGTACGACTCCAGCGTTCAGCGCGCTTGGGGAGCCGCACTCATGGTGCTCATTTTGGTGGCTGTGCTATTCACCGCTGCCCGACTCGTTAGCCGCGACAAGCGCGCTGCCAAGAGAAAGTAATCACCGATGACCGTAGAGAATCCGCACCTGCGCGCCAAAGACGTAAACGTCTGGTTTGGTGAGCGCCACGTGCTGCGCGATGTAAACCTCACCTTCCCAGCCAACCAGGTGACCGCCCTAATCGGCCCGTCGGGCTGCGGTAAGTCCACCTTCCTACGCACCCTAAACCGAATGCACGAGCTAATTCCATCGGCTGGTTTCGCCGGTGAAGTGCTGCTCGATGGCAGCGACATTTACGCACCCGAGGTAGACCCTGGCAACGTGCGCCTCAACATCGGCATGGTGTTCCAGAAGCCAAACCCTTTCCCAACCATGAGCATCAAGGAAAACGTTCTGAGCGGCCTAAAGCTCAGCGGCCGCAAGAGCTCCAACGCTGAGGAACTGGTTGAGACCAGCCTGCGCCGAGCCAGCATCTGGAATGAGGTAAAGGATCGCCTCAACGATCCAGCTCTTAGCCTTTCCGGTGGCCAGCAGCAGCGCCTCTGCATCGCAAGATCGCTCGCCATGAACCCAGAAGTCTTGCTAATGGACGAGCCCTGCTCGGCCCTAGACCCAGGCTCCACCCGTCGCGTTGAGGAGACCATCCTCGAGCTATCTCCGGAGATGACCATCGTCATTGTTACCCATAACATGCAGCAGGCCCAGCGAATCTCAGACCAGACCGCCTTCTTCCTGGCAGAAGATGGCAACCCTGGCCGAGTAGTTGAATTTGGCACCACCGACCAGGTGTTCAACCAGCCGATCGACCCACGCACCAACGACTACGTGAACGGTCACTTCGGCTAACACTGCCTTCGTAAACGGCACCGCCACTCGGCATATTTCACTCAGGGTTCACCTGAATGTAACCGAGTGGCGGTGCCGTTGTTTACTTTGTGAAGCGATTCTAAAGTCATACCTTTCAACGGGTTTCAAACAAGGAGAAATAATGCGCAAGACCGCTGGCATCCTCGCCGCAGTTGCAATCGCAGCGTCGGCATTCGTGGCCGCACCTGCTTCGGCCGCCCCAGTAACCATCACTGCCGGTGGTTCCTCGTTCAGCGCCGGTATCTTTACCACCTGTGCCGCAAACTACACCAACGCGAACGTGACCTACACCGCTTCGTCGTCGGGCACCGGCCGCACCAACTTCACCAACGGTTCGTTCGACTTCGCTGGCTCGGACAGCGCCTACGGTAACTCGGACGCCAAGCCAAGCAGCGACTACCGCTACATCCCAGTTGTAGGTGGCCCAATCGCCATCGTTTACAACCTGAGCAGCGTTCCTAACCTGCGCCTGGATGCAGCCACCGTTGGCAAGATCTTCATGGGAACCGTTACCACCTGGAACGACCCAGCAATCGCCGCACTCAACAAGGGTGTCAAGCTTCCTGCAACCGCAATCACCCCGATGTACCGCAGCACCAAGTCGGGTACCAACGGAAACTTCTCGGGTTACCTGAAGGCCAACGGCGCTGCCGGCTGGGCTGCAGACCAGACCTGGACCAACGCAACCGGCGCTGCTACTCCAGCTGGAACCGGTGCAGCCGACTCGGCTGGCGTTATCTCCAACGTGCAGGGCACCTCGGGTGCTGTTGGCTACGTTGACCTCAAGGATGCCACCACCTCGCACCTGAAGGTTGCTGCGCTCAAGAACGCCAAGGGTCAGTTCCTCAAGCCAACCGCTGCCGCTGCCGCCAAGTTCCTCGGCAACCAGCCGGTAGCCGCCAACGGTCTTGTCACCATCGACTGGGCCAAGAAGGTAGCCGGTGGTTACAACGCATCGCTCGTAACCTATGCAATCGTCAACACCGGTTCGGCAACCAGCAACGGTGCAGCCGTAAAGGGCTTCATCCAGTACGTGCTCAACACCTGTGTTCCAGCAAACGCTGCACGCCTCGGCTACGTAGCCCTCAAGGGTGGCCAGGCAACCAAGGCTAAGGCTCTGGCGCTGCTGATCAAGTAGTTTCAACCCGGTAACAGGGGTGAGCGCGGCAATCCGTGTTCACCCCTGTTTCCCAGTTTCAAACCCAAAACGACGAGGGACGAATGTTCGCAAAAATCGCAAAGCTTACGGCGCTGGTTAGTGTGGCCGCAGTGGTACTCACCGCCTGTACTCCACCGATGCCTCCCGAGGTGAAAGCCGCGCTCCTGGAGCAGACTTACACCTGCATTCACGGGTCGGCTAGCGTGAACATTCCTGAGTCGATGGACGATGCAGCACCTTCCATCGCGGATTCTGCCGCTGGCAACTGCCCTGGAATGACCTTCACGGTAAATGACGGGTCAAAACCCAACATCGTCTTTGGTTCGTCGGCACCAGCCGCATCGCAGTGCAGCGCAACCACCTCGGTTCCATACGCCATCGATGCCGCTGTTGTTGTTGCCAGCCTGGCAGATGCCGGTGGCGTAATCTTCAGCCCGCAAACCGCGGCTGCAGTACTCGACGGCACCATCACCAAGTGGAACGACCCAAGAATCACCAAGGACAATGGCGGCATGGAGCTATCCAGCGGGCCGATCAGCATTGTGCCCACCACCGATGCCCTAGCCGTTTCTGCTTTTGCCAACTGGTACAAGCACCTGACCGGCAAAACTTTTAATGCCAGCAAGCTTTCGCCGAAGCGCAACCTGGTGAGCACCGATCTGGGCGAACTTCCGGAAGGCTCAGTTGCGCTGCTGCCTTATTCCACCTACAGCGTTTACTCGGTCAACGCCATGACCATTCCGCTTGCCGCAAGCATTATTGTTGATGGCAAGGTCAACCCGTCTGGCGTCATCCCGGATGTGAGCGGAATCGGTTCGGCAGCCACCCAGCTGGATTACCAGAAGTCGGGCAACACGGTTTCGGTCAAGCTTAACTACGCATTGAAGCCGGTGCCGCCACTTGGTTCGGACACCGCGCCAGACCCTTACGGCGCAATCTACCCGGTGAATCTCGATTTCTGTGGCCAGCCGAGCAAGGTAACACGCGCTATTGCCCGATTTATGTTGCGCCAAGACAGCATGGGTTCGCTCACTGCGCTTGTACCGATTCCAGAGACCCTAAGAGCCGAGTCGCTAGACGTGGTTTCGGTTGGCCTGCCGCAGCCTAAGGTAACTGCCCCGGCAAATTAGCCAAGCTTAGCTGTGCTCGGCGATTACTCGTTCGTAGATCGCGATCGACTTCTTGTAGAGCTCGCTCTGGTACATGGTGTGGCGTAGGTCGATTTGCTTCGGTGTACCTGCAACTACATCGGTGTAGGCCTGCTTAATAGCCTTGGCTAGGCCCTGCGCGCTCTGGTTTGCAGCGCGCCAGTAGGAGCCTTCCGGTAGGTCGTCCGCAATGTTCCAGTCGCAAAGCACCGATGGAGTACCCACAACGCCGGCCTCGTAGACCGTCATTCCCTGGGTTTCGAAACCAACCGAGGTCTGGATGAGTGCGTCGGCCTCGGCCAAGCGCTGAAGCATTTCAGTGTGGCTAACTCGGCCAATAATCTTCACGAAGTCGGCGAGACCGTTCTCGTTGATAAACTCAGTGGCTTTGCGCTCGAGCGGGCCGCCACCAAAGATCTGAACACGAGCCGGTACGTTCGCCAGCTTGAATGCCTCTAAGAACAAGAGCATGCGCTTTTCGTGACTGAAACGACCACTCCACACAAAGGTCACCGGGGTTTCGGGGTCTCGGGGAGCGCGGTTCTCCAGCAGCCCGTTGAGCGAAGCATCGTCAACTCCGGTTGGCACAACCTCGATGTTGGCGGCGACGCTCATTTCCTTCGCAAGGCGGGCGAAGTGACCGCTCGGGGCGATGATGGCGTTGGAGTGCGAGCAAATCTGCGCCAGGTACTTCCAGCCGTTCACCGAGCCGCGCCAGGCGTGGCCGTCCACCCAGCGTCCGTAGATTTCGGAGTGCAGCCAGAACAGGAATCGCGCGCCCACGATACCAACCACCTTGGTGGCGCCAATCATGAGGTTGGTGTGCAGGGTGGTTACCAGGGGCAGGTTCTGACGTACAGCAAAACCGACACCGAGGAGTGCGCCCCACCAATCGGCCTGAACGTGGACCACGTCCACTGGCTCACCGATTGCCTCCAGCTCGCGGACAATCTGGCGGTAGGAACCGGGAATGTTCACGTTTGCGTTGTATTCGCGGTTAGGTGTAAGCGGCATCGACGGATAGACGATTTGCCCAGGCTTAGATTTGGTGCTGAATTTGCTTGCCGGCGCTGCCACCGTAACCCTGTGACCGGCGCGCTCGAGGTATTTCTGCTGCAGCAAAACGCTGGCCTGAACGCCGCCGAGTGAGGCCGGGTTTTGGTCTAGGAATATGAGGATGTGCACGCTTAGCCAACCAGGTCTGCGACCGAGTTCAAAATCTCGGTTGGGCGGAACGGATACTTCTCGATTTCGGCCTGGTCGGAGATTCCGGTGAGCACCAGAACCGTGTGAAGACCGGCTTCGATTCCGGCAACAACATCGGTGTCCATGCGGTCGCCAATCATGCCGGTGGTTTCCGAGTGCGCCTTGATCTTGTTGAGCGCACTTCGGAACATCATTGGGTTTGGCTTGCCTACGATGTATGGGTCGCGGCCGGTTGCCTTGGTGATTAGGGCAGCAACCGAGCCGGTGGCCGGGAGTACGCCTTCCTGCGATGGACCGGTGGCATCCGGGTTGGTTGCGATGAATCGGGCGCCGGCCAGGATGAGGCGAATCGCCTTAGTTAGGTTCTCGAAGCTGAAGTTTCGGGTTTCGCCCAACACCACGAAGTCGGGGTTGTGGTCTGTCATCACATAGCCGATTTCGTGCAGCGCGGTTGTCATGCCGGCCTCACCGATGACATACGCCGTGCCGTTTGGCTTTTGCTTGTGCAGGAAGTCGGCAGTGGCAAGAGCGGAGGTCCAGATGCGGTCCTCGGGCACATTGAGGCCGCCGGCCTGAAGCCGAGCCGCTAGGTCCCGAGGGGTATAGATGCTGTTGTTGGTGAGCACGAGGAACGGCGTTTCGGTGGCAATCCACTGCTGAATCAGATCGGGCGCACCCGGAATTGCGTGCCCTTCGTGCACGAGGACGCCATCCATGTCGGTAAGCCAAGCGGTGATTTTGCTTCTATCTGCCATGAGGTTAAGCCTACCCGTAGGCTTAACAGCGTGACCCAACAGCAGCCGAGCCTAAGCAATGCCGAAAATCCATCGGTGGAACTAACTACCTGGGGTGTTGGCCCCTGGCAGGGCGAATGGCCCACCGATGAAAACGGCATCCTAGACCCGGTTCTAGACCCGGAGTTACTGGCAAACGGCGACAGCCGAAACGTGCTGGATAAGTACCGCTACTGGAATATGGCGGCCATCGTGGCCGACCTCGACGTGCGCAGACACGGCTTCCACGTTGCCATCGAAAACTGGCAGCATGATCTGAATATCGGTTCGATTGTGCGTACTGCAAACGCCTTCTTGGCCGCCGAGGTGCACATCATTGGCAACAAGCGCTGGAACCGTCGCGGGGCAATGGTGACCGACCGATACCAGCACGTGCGCCACCACCCAACCGTTGAAGACTTCGTGGCCTGGTGTGCAACCGCCGGCACCGATGGTGGTCCGCTACCTGTTATTGCAATCGACAACGTGCCCGGCTGCAAGCAAATTGAAAAGTATTCACTTCCGCAGCAGTGTGTACTTGTGTTTGGCCAGGAGGGTCCAGGCCTAAGCGATGCGGCAATCGCGGCATCCGAGGTAGTTCTAGAAATCACACAGTTTGGATCGACCCGAAGCATAAATGCAAGCGCTGCTGCGGCAATCACCATGCACACCTGGGTGATGCAGCACGTGTTTGCCGGCTAGACAACCCCTGCACTGACGCTAAAATTAGAAAGTTGCGGGTTTCTCGCAACCACAGCGCGGCATATCCGCGCGAGGCGGGGCGCGCCTAGGCGTCCACTCCCAAACTCTAAGGGGATGCAACAATGCCTGCAGTAGTAATCATCGGTGCGCAGTGGGGCGACGAAGGCAAGGGTAAGGCAACCGACCTCCTGGCCGAACACATCGACTACGTTGTCAAGTTCAACGGCGGCAACAACGCCGGTCACACCGTTGTAATCGGCTCGGAGAAGTACGCCCTGCACCTGCTGCCATCCGGCATCCTTACCCCGGGTGTGACCCCGGTTATCTCCAATGGTGTGGTTATCGACCTTGAGGTTCTGTTCCACGAGATCGAGGCGCTCGAAAGCCGCGGCATCGACACCTCGCGTCTGCGTGTCTCGGCAAACGCTCACGTCATTGCACCGTACAACGTCACCCTAGACAAAGTTTCCGAGCGCTTCCTGGGCAAGCGCGCCATCGGCACCACCGGCCGCGGAATCGGTCCAACCTATGCCGACAAAATCAACCGCGTGGGCATCCGCATTCAAGACCTCTTCGACGAAAGCATTCTGCGCCAGAAGGTTGAAGCCGCGCTGGTGAGCAAGAACAACCTGCTAACCAAGGTTTACAACCGCGCCGCAATCCGGTCCGATGAAGTGGTCGGAATCCTGCTCGGCTATGCCGAACGCCTGCGCCCATTTGTCGCTGATACAGCGCTCGAACTTCACACCGCGCTTGCAAACGGCGAACTGGTTCTTTTTGAGGGTGGTCAGGCCACGATGCTGGATGTCGACCACGGAACCTACCCGTTCGTGACTTCGTCCAACGCAACCGCCGGCGGTGCGTCCACCGGTTCGGGCATCGGTCCAGCCGAGTTCAAGACCGTAATCGGCATCGTTAAGGCCTACACCACCCGCGTTGGCTCGGGTCCGTTCCCAACCGAGCTCTTTGACGAGAGCGGCGAGTTCTTGCGCGCCACCGGCCACGAGTACGGAACCACCACTGGTCGCCCGCGTCGCTGCGGCTGGTATGACGCACCGATTGCCCGCTACTCGGCGCGCATCAACGGTGTAACCGACTTCGTGCTAACCAAGCTCGATGTGCTAACCGGACTTGAGCAGATTCCAGTGTGCGTCGCCTACGACGTCGACGGCGTACGCCACGAGGAGATGCCGGTATCGCAGAGCGACTTCCATCACGCCAAGCCAATCTACGAGTACTTCCCTGGCTGGACCGAGGACATTAGCACTGCACGTAGCATGGCAGACCTGCCGAAGAACGCGCAGGACTACATCGCGAAGCTCGAATCCCTCTCCGGTGCGCGAATCAGCGCAATCGGCGTTGGTCCAGCCCGCGATGCCATCATTGTTCGCCACGACATGCTCGAGGCCAAGTAATAGTACAAAAGTCCAAATGCCCGGAACCGACATAGCGGATCCGGGCATTTGGATTTAAAAACTATTTATTTGGTTGATGGCGCGATGGTTGGAATCTTAACGTTCGCATTATCCAAAATGGTGTTGCAAACCGAGCCGGCCTGCTGGGCGGCTGCATACACGTTGCTGAAACCGGCTTTCAAGCCAGCCTCGGATGATTCGTCAACCTGCAAACGCTGAGTAGAAATTGCCACCATCGCGTTCTGTACGGAACCATCCTTGGCGGCACCGTTGTAGGCGCGGTTGTAGCCGGTCTGAAGTTCCTTCAGGTAGTTGGTGATTGCGGTAGCAACCGATGGCGCGTGATCGGTGGCCATGGCCTCGTTCATGAACGCGCTCTTGGCTGCGTTGTAGCCCTTGATGTAGCTCTGGCAGGCAACGATGTCCTTGTGCTTGTCATCCGCCGGTTTTACCACGGTGCCGAAGTAGATAAGCCACGCGGTACCGAGGGCGAATAGTGCTCCCAGCGCGATAAGGGATCGGATCCAGATTTTGTTCGACTGCGCGTTGCGCTCTTGTTCAAGTTCGGTGGCCATTGTTCAAGGTTACACGCCTGGAACAACGCGAAACGGGCGAACCAGGTCTACTTCAACGTACGATGCCTTGGCTTTGGTGTGCAGGTATACGTTTGCATTTACTCGGGCGATGCCGCGGTGTCGCATGAGGAAGCCGTAAAGGCTCTCTGATTCAAACTGGGGAATGTAGCCGAGCACCACTCCGCCGGCGGTAACCGCTACGGCACAGGTGCTGTTTGGGTTTGCCGGTTCAACCACCAGGGCGGCCTGAAGCTCTAGAACCGTTTCATCGGCAACCTTCGCGTATTCGCGCAGATCCGTAAAGTTCTCGGCAAAGGCGGCCTCGCCATAAACCTTCTGCCGGTATTCGCCGTTTCCTTCGAGCGCTACTGCTGTGACTGTTGCCAGGCCAATCTCTAGCGGGAGCTTGCCGTTGAATGGCTTAGAGGCCAGGATGTCTCGGGTGTAGGTTCGGCTCTTGCGCTGGTACCAGTCCATCGCAGCTAGCACGGTGGCCACAAATGCGCCAGCCATCGCGGAAATATAGACGGGCACGTTGAAGTAGGCGCCACCGAGCACGAATAGTGCCAGCACACCTAGAAACTTGAACCAGCCGCTAGCCATTTATCACCGTCACATCCAAATTACCCGCGTGAGTGCAGACATGGGCAACGATGGCGTTGCTGTTAGTAACTCGCCCGAGGCTACTGATCGCCGCTCGGCCGCGCACCGCGCTGCTGAGAGGTGAGGAAATAGGTTGCCAGGTTGGCCGTGACAACCGACATCATGGCGATGCCACTCATCATCAGAATTACCGCGATGGCACGCCCCTCCAGGGACACCGGGTAGAGGTCGCCGTAGCCTACGGTGAAGATCGTGACGCAGGCCCACCACAGGGCATCGGGGAAGTTGGTGATTGAGGCGTGGGCCTGGCCACGCTCGGCCTCGAAGACACCGAGAGCGCCGGCGAAGGTGATTAGTGGCAGCACGATTGCGATATAGACGTTGACGCGACCCTGGAGTGACTGCACTACTCGGGTGAGAATGCCGATAGCCATGAGGATTCGCAGCACACGAAGGAAGCGGAAGCCCGGGACGATTATCGCAAGAATCTCTATGACATTGGACTTGAGGAACTGGCGTTTGTCGCGGTGGTACCGAAGACGAACCACGAAGTCGACGATGAAGGCGAACCAAATTACTAGAATGGCGCCCTCAACGAGGTCGAACTCTAGCGTGGAAAGCGGTAGCAAAACCTGGCAGGCCCAAAGCACCATGAACAACACGGCCAGTATTGCTAGGGGAATAGCCGATGCGCGTTCCCAGCGGATGATGGCCTGCTCGTGCCGCTCAACCAGGGCCTGATGGTCTTCGATTTTGCTCACAGCATAAGGATATAGCGCCGGCACGCGGGTCACGGTTTAATTGGTTGGTTATGGCAAAGCGCAATGATGATTTCAACCAGGATGTCGACGAAGCGGTCGACTCGTGGGGCGCCGCCGCTCTCGGCATCGATCCCCTGCTGGCATCGTTTACATCGGTGGCATATGCCCCTGTGCGCCCACACGTGCCGTTCTACAGATTCCTGCACTACCCGGATATTCTCGACCTCCGAAAGAACGGTTTCGAGCTAGATGCCTTCATTCCAACCTTCGACCTCCTCGAGGATGCCAAGTACTCGCAGGCCTTGCGGGTTCACTCAATGCTGCACCTGCACCAGGATGTACCCAACCCAATCTGGAATCCAAAACGGGCTCGCGAGATCGAGTTTCAGGTTCGTGCCGCCCTGCACCGTTACGGTTCGGGGGAGGTGCCAACATTGTTGCGCAGGATCATCGGCAGGGCCTTCCCAGGTGAGTCCCTCAGCCACCTTTCAATCGACCTAATCCACATCTTCTTCTGGGCCGCGATGGCCGAAGCCGCGCGCAAGTACACTTGGCGCGACCCACGTCTCGGGTTCTGGGCCGACTACCTGGAGTATCCGGTCAAGGCCGTTGGTTTCACACGGTGGTCCAAGTCCGAAGGCGCAGCCGAAGCCGCTTAAGCCAAAGTGCCCCGACTCCTTGCGGAATCGGGGCACTTCTTTAGGCAATTAGCCAAAGAGAGCTGGGATGGTTCCCTTCCAGGAATCGCGCAGATCGGTGAGCTTTAGGTCGGCAACTTCCTTGATGGAAAGCAGTGCGTCATCGCCCTTCACATCGGTGACACCGATGCGCAGAACTGGAACGTTGCGAGCCTCGCAGAGGCCAACAAACTTCACGTCGTCCTCGCGGCCAACCGAAACCAGCACACGGCCGGTGGACTCCGCAAAGAGGGCAGCGGTGAGGTCTACGCCGTCGCGCTCCATGATCTCGGTGAGCCAAACGCGCACACCGACACCAAAGCGTAGCGAGCTCTCAACGAGTGCCTGGGCCAGGCCGCCTTCGCTGAGGTCGTGTGCCGAAGCGATTAGGCCCTGGAGGCTTGCGCCACCAAGGAGGTCGCCGAGTGCCTTCTCGCCGGCGAGGTCTACAACCGGAGGCTGGCCGCCGAGGTGTCCGTGGACTACCTCACTCCAGACCGAACCGTCGAGTTCATCGCGGGTGGTGCCGAGTAGGTAGACGTTGTGGCCTTCATCCTGCCAACCCGAAGGAATGCGGCGAGCCACGTTGTCGATTACACCGAGAACACCAACAACCGGGGTTGGGTGAATTGCTACATCGCCGGTTTGGTTGTAGAACGAAACGTTGCCACCGGTAACCGGGATGCCCAACTCTAGGCAGCCATCGGCTAGACCCGCGGTTGCCTGCTTGAACTGCCACATTACCTCTGGGTTCTCTGGCGAACCAAAGTTGAGGCAGTTGGTGACCGCCATCGGGTTTGCACCCGATGCGGCAACGTTGCGGTAGGCCTCGGCCAGAGCAAGCTTGGCGCCCTCATAAGGGTTTAGCTGGCAGTAGCGACCGTTTGCATCGGTGGCAATAGCAATGCCAAGGCCGGTCTCCTCAGATACACGAACCATGCCAGAGTCGTCTGGCTGAGCCAAAGCGGTGTTGCCGCCAACGTAGCGGTCGTACTGGTTGGTGACCCACGATTTATCGGCCTGGTTAGGGCTGCTGGTTACCTCAAAGATCTGCGCGGCAAGCTCGGTTGCGTTGTCGGCAAAGCGGTTGAGGCCGGCAGCGTTAACGCTGTTGGCGTTGAGGGCGTCAATCCAAGTTGGGTACTCCACCGGGCGGTGGTAGACGGGGCCGTCGTGGGCAACGGTGCGAGGCGGAACGTTTACGATCTCCTCGCCGTGCCAATTGATGTAGAGGCGGTCTTCGTTGATAACTTCACCCAGGATGGAGTATTCAACTTCCCACTTCTCAACCAATGCAATGAAGGCCTTGAGGTCCTTCTTAGGGACGATGCCCATCATGCGCTCCTGCGACTCCGACATCAGAATTTCTTCCGGAGTCAGGCTTTCGTCACGCTTGAGAACCTTCTCGAGGTCGATGCGCATACCGGCACCACCGTTAGAGGCTAGTTCGCTGGTGGCACACGAGATACCGGCGCCACCGAGGTCCTGGATGCCGGCTACAACGCCGGCGTGGTAGAGCTCGAGGCAGCACTCGATGAGCACCTTCTCGGCGAATGGGTCGCCAACCTGCACGGCAGGGCGCTTGGCTGGGCCGGTGGAGTCGAAGGTCTCGGATGCAAGAACCGAAACACCACCGATGCCGTCGGCGCCGGTGCGAGCACCGAACAGAATTACGAGGTCGCCAGGGTTAGAGGCCTTGGCCAGCTTGAGGTCCTCGTGGCGCAGAGCACCAACGCTGAGTGCGTTCACCAGCGGGTTGCCCTGGTAAACCTTGTCGAAGACGGTCTCGCCACCGATGTTTGGAAGGCCGAGGCAGTTTCCGTAGAAGCTGATGCCGGAGACCACGCCGTGAACCACGCGTGCGGTGTCGGCGTTATCTACTGCACCGAAGCGCAGCTGGTCCATCACAGCGATTGGGCGGGCGCCCATGGTGAGGATGTCTCGGACGATGCCGCCAACGCCAGTTGCGGCGCCCTGGAAAGGCTCGATGTACGAAGGGTGGTTGTGACTCTCAACCTTGAAGGTGACTGCCCAACCCTCACCGATGTCGACCACGCCGGCGTTCTCGCCCATGCCCACCATCAGGTGCTTCTTCATTTCATCGGTGACCTTTTCGCCAAACTGGCGAAGGTAGATCTTGGAGCTCTTGTAGGAGCAGTGCTCGGACCACATCACCGAGTACATTGCGAGCTCGGCGCTCGAAGGGCGACGGCCAAGAATGTCCTTGATGCGGTCGTACTCGTCCTGCTTTAGGCCGAGTTCCTTCCAAGGCTGGTGCTTGTCTGGAGTGGCCGCCGCAACTGCAACGGTGTCCACCGCTGCAACGCTGTTGTTTAGTTCTTGGCTCATGCGTTTACAACCGCCTTAATTACGGATTCGAAAATCTTGAGGCCATCGAGGCCACTGCGCATAGCGGCTGCGCCATCCGGGCCGAAGCCAGCCTCAACCGCGTGTTCTGGGTGTGGCATCAGGCCAACAACGTTGCCGCGCTCGTTGCGCAGTCCGGCGATGTCGTTCATGGAGCCGTTAGGGTTGCCGTCGATGTAGCGGAAGGCGATGAGGCCTTCGCCTTCGAGGCGCTTGAGGGTTTCTTCAGACGCGATGTAACCGCCCTCGGCGTTCTTCAGCGGGATGGTGATTTCTTCGCCGAGCTGGTACTGGTTGGTCCAGGCGGTGTCAACGTTTTCAACGCGCAGGCGCTGGTCGCGGCAAATGAAGTGCTGGTGCTCGTTGCGGATAAGGCCGCCGGGGAGCAGGTGGGACTCAACGAGAACCTGGAAGCCGTTGCAAATGCCTAGAACCGGAAGACCGCCCTTGGCCGCATTGACGATGGCCTGGGTAACCGGAGCCTGTGCCGCGATTGCACCACAGCGTAGGTAGTCTCCATAGGAGAAACCACCCGGGAGCACAACGGCATCAACCTTGAGCAGGTTGGCGTCCGCGTGCCATAGGGGAACAACTTCGGCACCGGCAATGCGAACAGCGCGGGCGGCATCGCGGTCATCCAGGGTGCCAGGGAAGGTGACTACACCGATCTTCATGGCTGCGACCCTTAGTCTTCGACGTGGATGTTGACTACGTCTTCGATGACGCCGTTGCTGAGGAACGACTCCGCGATCTGTGCAGCCTGCTCGAGGTCGGCTGCAGTCGGGGTGGTGTCTACGTGAAGTTCGATTCGCTTACCGATTCGAACGTTGGTGATGCTCGCGTGACCCTTGCGGTGCAGAGCGTTGGCAACTGCCTTACCCTGTGGGTCAAGAAGGTCGGCCTTTGGCATTACCTCAACAATGATTTTTGGCACAGATGGCTCCCGATTTTTTGGCCTGAACAGGCGAAGTGGTGCGCCCTAGCAACGCTGGCGGACCCTTCTAGTTTATCGGGCGTGCAGGGTGAGGTTGGGTAGTTCCGGTGCGGGAATCCACCCGCCCACGTTGTCTGGGAATACCATTCCAAATCGCTCGTGGCTCGCGTGCGTTAGAAGGGCGTCGTCCGCCCCGCGGGCGTTCCAGAGCTCGCGCATCTCAACCACTTCTTCGTGGCTTCTGCCAATGAAGTTCCACCACATAACCAGCGGTTCATCAAACGGCAACCCACCGATGACCAGAGCGGCGGTTCCATCGCGGTGTGCCTGCATAACGCACTGGCTTTTGCCCGCTGGGAGGTAGTACAACTGCCCCGATTCCACGTGGGCGCCATCCACCTCGATGCTTCCGGTTAGCGGCAAAATGGCGAGCTCCTCGGCCGGATTTAGCGGAAGGATTACCGCCTCGGTTGACTCCAGGCTCAGCTGTGCGCCAAAGACTTGCCAGTGGACCGTTGCAGGCGAAGTTGCTCCGAGGAAGGTTCCGGCAAAGACCCGAGCCGAGTAGCCTCGACTGATTACCGTTGGAAGATTTGCGTGATGTTCGAAACGGGGAGGCTGGTTGCGAACCGCATCCGGCATGGCTAGCCAAAGCTGAACCGCGTGAAGCGTGCCGTCTAAGCCCAGTTCGGAGTGGGCGATTCCGCTACCGGCGGTCATGAGATTGAACTCGCCCGGTTCAAGACGCTGCACCGAACCGATGCTGTCGCGGTGTTCCACCGCGCCTTCCAAGAGCCAGGTGGCTGTCTGCAATCCTGTGTGCGGGTGAGCGGCAACCACCATTGCATCGCGGCTTGCGGTGGGTCCAAAGTGATCTAGGAAACACCATGCCGATACCCTGCGAAGGCCGCTCTGCGGGAACAGGCGATGGACATCAACACCGGTGCGCGTGGTTAGCCTTATTTTGCGCGCGGTTACCAGTGTCGGCGTGCTCATATGGGACCAGCCTATTTTTTGTGCAGGCGCCACTCGCGCCAGGTCAGGGCCAGGATGAAGATGTCGAAGGCTGTGAGCAGTGCCAGACCGGTGCTGAAGCCGGAGGATAACTGAACCACCTGGGTAACGATGAACAGCGCCAGGGCAACAAACATCGCGGGGTAGGCCCAGCGCAGCTGCTTTACAAGCGACACCACGAGAACAACTTTGACGGCACCGTGTAGCGCTAGGTAAAGGGCCACGTAATGGGTCTGAGCCAGATCTATGTGAGTGCCGAGGTGCAGGATGAATTGCGCCACTACGGCGTTTGGATCCTCCTGGATTTCCTTGGCGGTTGCCCAGGTTGCGAAGGCGGCAATCTGCGCTGGCGAAATTACGAACGAGGCAATCGCCCCGAGCAATTCGAGCGCTCCGAAGATGCCTTTGGCTCCTACGCTGAGCACAAATGTGCGGTGCAGCAGCTGGGTCTCCCCCTTGACCAGCTTCATGCTTTAGGCCACCTCTGTGGTGAGGCGTTCAACCAGCTCGGCGTACTTTGCGGCGGTGCTGGCAACAATCTCGGCCGGGAGCACCGGTGGCACGCCCTCCTGGTTCCAGTTATCGGCCAGCCAGTTGCGCACCAACTGCTTGTCGAAGGAATCTTTACGTTCGCCGCGTTCCCAAGCGGCTCGGCTCCAGAAGCGTGAGCTATCCGGAGTGAGAACCTCATCACCCAGGGTGATTTCGCCGGTTGCAGGGTTGACGCCAAACTCAAACTTGGTGTCGGCCAGAATCAGGCCGGCGTGTTCGGCAAGTTGTGAGGCTCGTTCAAACACCGCGATGGAAAGGTCGCGAAGTGCAGCCGCATTTTCGGGCCCAACGAGTTCGACGCACTTTTCGAAGGTGATGTTTTCATCGTGTTCGCCCATCGGTGCCTTGTATGCGGGCGTGAAGATAGGAGTTGGCAGCTTTCCACCGAAGTGGAGCCCTGCTGGAAGTTCGATGCCGCAAACCGTGCCGTCTGCCTCGTATTCCTTCCAGCCGCTGCCTGAAATATAGCCGCGAACCACGCACTCGATAGGGAACATCTCGAGCTTTAGGCACACGGTGCCCCGGCCGGCTACCTCGGCCGGCACCTCTACCTCGTGCGAGACGTGGTTTGGAACCTCGAGGCGGTCGAACCACCAGTTAGTGAGCTGGGTGAGGTACTTGCCCTTGGCGGGAATTGCCGGTTCTAGAACGTGGTCGAATGCGGAGACGCGATCGCTAGCCACAACCAGGATGAGGTGGTTCTTAGCCGGATCTTCGCTCTCGTAAAGGTCGCGAACCTTGCCGCTGTAAACGTGCTTCCAACCCAGGATTTCTACGGCCATTAGTTGGCAACTTTCTTGGCGATGTCCTTGCGGAAGTGGGCGCCTTCAAGCTTGATGTGCTCGATTGCCTCGTAGGCGTGCTTGCGGGCGTGGTGGAAGTCCTTGCCGATTGCAACAACGCTGAGCACGCGGCCACCGGTAGCAACCAGGTGGCCGCCGTCGCGAGCAGTTGCCGCGTGGCAAACCTCAACGCCTTCCACCTCGGCGGCCTTGTGTAGGCCGTGGATTGGACGGTTCGGGGCGGCGGTGTCCGGGTAGCCTTCGCTGGCCAAGACAACGGTGATCGCAACCTCATCGGTGAAAAGCGGGTCTGGTGCGGTGTCAAGGTTGCCGGTTGCGGCGCTGCGCAACAGGCCGGCCAGCGGGGTGATTAGGCGGCGGAGCACAACCTGGGTCTCAGGGTCGCCGAAGCGAGCGTTGAATTCGATAACTCGGATTCCGCGCTTGGTGACGATCAGTCCGCAGTAAAGCAGACCAACGAATGGTTCGCCTAGGCGGGCCATTTCATCGACGGTTGGCTGGGCAACGGTGCGCTGAACTTCCTCAATAAATCCGGCAGGTAGCCATGGAAGCGGGCTGTAGGCACCCATGCCGCCGGTGTTTGGCCCGGCATCGCCATCGTAGGCTCGCTTGAAGTCCTGTGCCGGAGTTAGCGGCAGGACGGTCTTGCCGTCGGCCAGGAAGAACAGCGAAACTTCTTCGCCATCCAGGAATTCCTCAACCAGGATGCCCATGTGAATGAACTTCGCTGCGTGCTCCAGCGCTGCCTTGCGATCGGAGGTGACGATTACACCCTTGCCGGCGGCCAGGCCATCGGCCTTAACCACGTACGGGGCACCGAAGTCGTCGAGGGCCGCCTCAATCGGTTCCATGGGGGTGCACTCGTGAGCCATGCCGGTTGGGACATCCGCCGCGGCCATGATTTCCTTGGCGAAAGACTTGGAACCCTCGAGGGCGGCGGCCTTCTGCGATGGGCCAAACACCGGGATGCCAGCGGCGCGAAGGGCATCTGAGACACCCGCAACCAGCGGGGCCTCGGGCCCAATGATTGCCAGGTTGAACTTTTCGGCGGTCGCGTAGGCAACCACAGCGGCAGGGTCGTTTGCGTTGAGGGCGACGCAAGTTACATCCTCGGCGATGCCGGCGTTGCCAGGTGCGCAAATCACATTGCTGGCAACCGAGCCGGTACGAATCAGGGCTTTGACGATGGCGTGCTCACGGGCACCCGAACCGAGGACAAGAATCTTCACCCCTCAAGTTTAACTTGCGGTGACCTAAGCGGCGGTTGTGGGAAGCGAGAGAAGGAATTCGGCACCGCTTGCTCCGGTGCTATTTGCGATGCAGGACAACTCGCCTTCGTGTGCCTTGGCGAGGGCTCTGGAAATGGCGAGACCTAGGCCCGAGCCACCTCGCGAACGAGCGCGATCGGTGTCAAGCCGAACGAAGCGGTCGAAGATGTGCTCGCGCTCATGCGCAGGCACTCCCGGACCATCGTCTCGAACCGTGAGGCGCCAAGTGCCTCCGCCGCAATGAACATCAACCCAAATTTGTGAGTTCGCCCAGCGTGAGGCGTTGCTCAGCAGGTTGGTGATGATCTGCTGAACGCGTTCGGGATCTGCGTTCGCCATCGCGGGTTGGTTTGGTATCGCCGCGGATATCTTGTAGTCATCGGCGATTACGAAACCAGCGATTGTCTGTCGCAGCAGGTTGTTTAAGTCGGTTGGGCGCTTCGTAACTTCGCGCTCGGCCAGTTCGGCAACGTCCAACTGGGCGGCCAGAGTTAGGTCACCGACGATTCGCCCGGCGCGACGACCGTCGCGAACCACGGCCATAGCCGCAGACTCCGCAAGGTCTCGGGTGGCTGCTTGCGTGCGCCTGCCCAGGTTCACCTCGCGCATCAGGTTATCTGCCGCGGCAACCATGCTCGAAAGTGGTGACCGCAACTCGTGGGCCACGTCGGCACAAAGTTGTCGCAGGCGAGCTTCTGCCAGCTGGGCGCGTGAGAGCGACGCCTCCAGTTCATCGAGCATTTTGTCAAAAGCAACGGCGGTTCGCCCCAGTTCCGATTCGGGGTCTTTCACCTCGAGGCGCCTGCCTCGCTCACCCTCGGCAATGCGCAAAGCCAGGTCTGTCATCTGGTTGAGAGGCTTGAGTGCCAGGCCGGTTACCCTGCCGAGCGCCAAAACCAGAACAACCAAAACCACGATGATCGTTGGCACACCGATTGTAAGAATCTGCCCAAAAATGTCGAAGGTGCCCAGATTCACGGTTGCAACAGTTACCGTAACTCCGGTCTTGGGGAGGGTCTCGCTAAGAGTGATGTAGTGGTCATCGGAATCCACACTCCGAATGATTGTGGAACTGCCGGAGGGCAGGTAATCGGTGCCATCGCGGCTAATGACAACGCTGAAGCCAGGCTCGCTGAGGCGGTCGGCTAGGCGCTCGGTTGGCACCTTGCCCTCGAGGGCAACGGCCCGCGACAAGATGGTATGCGCCTTTGCCTCTTGGTTTCGTTGCGTGAGCGGCCCCATAGCCAGTGCAATCGAAAGCAAAATGAGCAGCGATGAAATGCCCACCGATGCAACGGCGGTGGCTGCCACTCGAGACCGAAGTGAAGTGAACACCTTTAGAGGCTACCTGCCACCTATTTGATTAGGTAGCCCACGCCGCGTTTGGTCACAACGAGTTCGGTTAGGCCTACCGCGCCTAACTTCTTGCGAAGGCTCGACATGTGCACTTCAACCAGATTTGGCTCGTAGGCGTCGTAGCCCCAAACCTGAGTGAGCAGGAAGTTCTTGCTCAGTGCCTTGCCGCGATTATTGGCAAGCTCCGAAAGCAGCCGGAACTCGGTCTTAGTTAGGCCAATATCCGTGCCATTGCGTGTTGCCTCGAGTGAGTCTTCGGAGATGATAAGGCCATCGATTTGCAGCGGCTGCGAGATAGCGCCGGTGCGCCGAAGCACTGCCCGAACGCGTAGCAACAATTCACCGATGAGGATTGGCTTGGTGACGTAGTCATCGGCGCCAAGGTTTAGCCCCTCAACCTTGTTCTCGAGGGAATCCAGGGCGGTCATGAAGATCACCGGCACACCGAGGTCTTTGATTGCCTTGCGGCCAATCGAAATGCCATCGAGCCCGGGCAGCATGATGTCCAGAAGCACAAGCTCCGGCCGCGTTGCCTCGATCATCTTTAGTGCGGCACTGCCATCGGTTTCAACCCGCGTGCTGTATCCGGCGGCGCGCAGCGCAACCGAAATTTCCGTGGCGAGACCAACCTCATCGTCCACTACAAGAATGCGTGGTGATTGCTTATTGTTTGCAGACATCGTGTCCCCTGCCTTCGCCTAAATCTAACTTGCTAACTGAGCTGATCGCGCTTGCTTCGGCTTAGGTAAACCACCGCGATCAGAATCAGCCCCAGGAAGATGTAGCTGGTGTTGTTTGCACCAAGGCCAAGACCGCCGTTTTTGGGGCTCTGCGACATGAGGTCACCTAGCGAAGCACCGAGCGGACGAGTGAGAATGTAGGCGATCCAGAACGCGGTGATTTCGCCGATGACCTTGAGCTTCCAGAACACAACCACCAGCGCGATGGCTGCCGCGAAGACAACCAGCGAAAGCGCGTAGCCGAGGTTGACCGACTCCGCCAGCTGGTCTCCCGCCGATGTGCCTAGGGCGAAGGTGAATAAAATGGCCAGCCAGTAGAAGACCTCACGCTTGGTGGTGGAGATCGACTTCATGGCGAGAGTCTTTTCTTGCGAGTACCAGATTGCAAAGACAGCGATTAGGGCGAGGCCGAAGACCACGGTGGTAACCCAGAGCTCAACGCCGAAACCGTCGTGCAGGTTATCGGTGATAAGCGTGCCGGCAACCGAGATGAACACGATGGTGAGCCAGTAAAGCCAAGGGATGTAGCGCTTGGCGCGTAGCTGCGCCACCATCACAACCACGAGGGCAGCACCCATGATTCCCGAAACCAGCTGCAGGCCCTGGGTGTCGGTTAGGTGCAATGAATCTGCGAGCAGGCCGTTTAGGAAGTCGGCGAAGGTCTCGCCCACGGTTGTTGCCAAAACCTTGATAACCCAGAAATAGGCAGTGATGGCAGGGACTTTAACAGCGAGATCGCGAGCGATACGAGAGTTCATGCTTTCACCCAACTCCAGATTCCTGATGTTTTCCTGAAGTCACGGTGATTGTGCCAATACTCGCAGGTAAAGCACAATTGGCCTGTGCCCAAACGCCGCATTTCAGTCACCGATGGCCTTGCCGCGGTTGCAAGCCTTGCCGAGCTCGAACCGAACTCGCCACAACGGCTGGGGGCAAATGCTCGCGTGAACCCAACGCTAACAACAGCGGTGCGATTCCTTCTTGAAGATTTAGCCGAGCGAATTCCGGGGAACTCGGTGGAGGTTCGCGTGCCTCTCTTTGGTGCGGTGCAGTGTGTTCCGGGCCCAGATCATCGCAGGGGAACGCCACCGAATGTGGTTGAAATGGACGCCCAGACCTGGTTGGCGCTGGCAATCGGCGAAGTTAGCCTTGAGCAGGCGCTTGCCGAGGGGCGGTTGATTGCCAGCGGTACTCGCGCACTCGAGTTTGCCGCCGTGCTTCCACTAATTCGCAAAAGGGATTAGGCGCTAACCGTAATCGGTGGGAAAATTAGGGCATGGCCGAAACCAAAGAATTCCAGCTCCGACGAGCCCCAAAGTACCTGCCGTTCCTGCTGACCGGCGGCGCATTCGGATTGATTTTGGCTTTGATTGCCTTCTTTGGTACCGGCCAGGCGGCAACCGCCGACTGGGCAACAACGCTGGGTCTTTGCCTGTTGTTTTTCACCGGAATCGGTTCGCTAAGTGGAGCCTGGCTGGCAACCCTGTTCGATCGCGTTAACTCGGCTAAATCGAAGCGGGTTCAAGCGACTAAACTTGAAGAGTAAAGCCCAACCAACCGTTTTTCGGTGCCCGTAATTTTCGGGTGAGCTCCAAAAGATTGGGGATATCGTGCTGCGTGGCGATGGACTTCTAAATCACGACCTCCTACCCGACGAAAAGGGCCCGCAAGACCAGTGCGGTGTATTTGGAGTTTGGGCTCCGGGCGAAGAAGTTGCCAAGTTGGCTTTCTTCGGCCTCTATTCGCTTCAGCACCGAGGCCAAGAGTCCGCGGGTATTGCCACCTCCGATGGCGACAAAATCCTTGTCTACAAAGACATGGGTCTGGTTTCGCAGGTATTTAGCGAGAGTGCTCTCGAGGGCCTGGTTGGCCACATCGCAATCGGCCACAACCGTTACTCCACCACTGGCGCCTCGTCCTGGCGAAACGCGCAGCCAACCTTGGGCCGCACCACCACCGGTACCGTGGCGCTGGCGCACAACGGTAACCTAACCAACACCGCAGACCTTTTAGATCTCCTGAAGGCGCGCTACCCAAACCAAGACCAAAACGAGATCACCGGTGGAAACACCACCGATACCGCGGTTCTAACCGCACTGATGGCGGGCGACCAGGACCACACTCTAGAGGCAACCGCACTCGAGCTACTGCCTCGTGTAAAGGGTGCGTTCTGTCTGGCCTTCATGGATGAGACCACCCTCTACGCAGCGCGCGACCCACAGGGTGTTCGTCCGCTAGTGCTTGGTCGCCTCGAGCGCGGCTGGGTTGTTGCCTCGGAAACCGCCGCCCTCGATATTGTTGGCGCAAGCTTTGTGCGCGAGGTCGAGCCTGGCGAGCTGATCGCCATCGATGAGAACGGTCTTCGCAGCACCCGCTTCGCCGATGTCAAGCGCGCCGGTTGCGTATTCGAATACGTTTACCTGGCTCGTCCGGACACCACCATCAATGGCCGCGTTGTCTACGACGCACGTGTTGAGATGGGTCGCCAGCTGGCTCGCGAATACCCGGTTGAGGCAGACCTGGTAATCCCTACCCCGGAATCCGGCACTCCGGCCGCAATCGGTTACTCGCAGGAGTCCGGCATCCCATTCGGCCACGGTCTCGTTAAGAACGCGTATGTTGGTCGCACCTTTATTCAGCCATCGCAGACCATTCGCCAGCGTGGTATTCGCCTAAAGCTCAACCCGCTTCGCGAGGTAATCCGGGGCAAGCGAATCATCGTCATCGATGACAGCATCGTCCGTGGCAACACCCAGCGCGCGCTAGTGCAGATGCTGCGCGAGGCGGGTGCTGCTGAGATTCACATTCGTATTTCATCGCCGCCAATCACCTGGCCTTGTTTCTACGGAATCGACTTCGCAACCCGAGCCGAGCTAATCGCAACCGGCCTTGGCGTTGAGGACGTGTGCCAGTCAATCGGTGCCGACAGCCTCGGTTACCTCACCAAGGACGGCATGATTGCCGCCACAAACCAGCGCGAAAGCGAGCTCTGCACGGCTTGCTTCACCGGCAGCTACCCGATCGAGCTTCCAACGGCCGACCGCCTAGGCAAAAACCTACTGGAACGCCCAGCCGCCGATGCCGAGGCCTGTAACCCTGGCCCGGACAGCGAAACCGATGCACTGGTGCGTGCCCAACAGGAGACCCTCAATGACTAACGCATACGCTGCCAGCGGAGTAGACACCGAAGCCGGCGACCTCGCAGTCGAACTTATGAAAAAGGCCGTCTCGGCAACTCACAACAACCTCGTTGTGGGTGGACTAGGTGGCTTCGCTGGCATGATGGACGTCTCGTTCCTCAAGAGCTACGAGCGCCCACTCCTTGCAACCAGCACCGATGGCGTTGGCACCAAGGTTGCCATCGCGCAGGCCATCGACAAGCACGACACCATCGGCCAGGATCTGGTTGGCATGGTGGTCGACGACATCGTGGTTACCGGTGCGCGCAGCCTTTTCATGACCGACTACATCGCCTGCGGCAAGGTTGTGCCTCAGCGCATCGCCGACATTGTGCGCGGCATTGCCGAGGCCTGCTCGGCAGTTGACGTTGCCCTGGTTGGTGGCGAAACCGCAGAGCACCCGGGTCTACTTCACCCGGACGAATACGACGTAGCCGGCGCGGCCACCGGTGTTGTAGACGCTTCCAAGTTGCTTTCCGCCGACCGCGTTCAGGTTGGCGATGTTGTGCTCGGCCTCGAGGCATCCGGCTTCCACTCCAACGGCTACTCGCTGGTTCGCAAGATCGTTTCGGACCGCGGTTTCAGCTACACCCAGACCGTGCCTGAGTTTGGCGCAGTTTCTCTGGGCGAGACCCTGCTTACCCCAACTCGTTTGTACACCCGCGTGCTAAACCAGCTCCTCGAGAGCGAGCTCGGCTCGCAGGTGCACGCGATGAGCCACATAACCGGCGGCGGCATCGCTGCAAACCTGTCGCGCATCCTGCCGGACTACGTGACCCTCGATGTTGAGCGCGCAACCTGGCGCCCGCAGGACATGTTCCAGGTTCTCGCTGGCTGGGGCGGTTACAACCTAAAGGATCTCGAAAGCACCTGG
>Ga0213920_1000516_pt1 | contig 29310 bp, 26 predicted proteins | sample McNCre1117MG_FD_161054 | JGI IMG/M metagenome (GOLD analysis project Ga0213920, IMG submission 161054) | Freshwater microbial communities from McNutts Creek, Athens, Georgia, United States - 11-17 MG | ecosystem: Environmental > Aquatic > Freshwater > Creek | place: USA: Georgia | collected...
CTTTGATCACTTTGACGAACTTCTTGGCCAAGCCAGAACTGATCGCCCAAAACAAGATGATGTGCAACAAAACCACCAGACTCAATCCGACAACATGCTTGCCTGGATTGCGTTGTTGACTGGCGTAGTCTTTCATGTGTGTGTGGCTCCTGGTTATGAATTGCTGCAATAGAGACCAAGACTCTTTGCAATCGTTTGCAATTCTAATTTCAAGAAAAAACACCGCGCATTGGTGCAAACCCTCGGTTAGAAAAATATTTTGTTGCACGTTGATGACACTAGGGAAAGTCCCAGTTTTACTGCATATTTCAAAATAAATCAACGAGTTAGAACAAGTTTAGAGAATGCACATCCATTAGTTAGGCACTCTTTGCCTGAAATTATCTTGCAAACGTTTGCAATTCAAAACAAAATTCACACCACTCATTGCAATGCATCCAAGGCACGACAAAGAGTCACCCTTCCAGAGCGCTGTTAACACAAGCAAATCTGGGGTTTTATCAACTTGTAAAGGAGACGTTTGTGAAAACAAACAAAAAGACAATCAGTCCAAAAACGATTGCAGTAGCCGCATCTTTGGCTGCCATGCAAATTGGTGCTGTTTACGCCCAAAACTTGAACCTTGATGAAGTCGTTGTGACAGCCTCACCCACTGGCCGTACAAAGATGAAATCAAGTGACTCCGTCACTTCTGTTGGCGAAGAAGCCATCATGCGCAGCGGCGCTACCAGTGCCGCAGAAATTTTGCGCTCTGTCCCTGGCATTCGCGCTGAATCATCAGGCGGTGAGGGCAACGCCAACATCACCGTTCGCGGAGCTCCTGTGTCAGCTGGCGGTAGCCGCTATGTTCAGATGCAAGAAGACGGCTTGCCCGTTTTGCTTTTTGGCGATATCGCATTCGGCACACCTGATCAATTCCTGCGCACAGACTACACAACCGATCGCGTTGAAGTTGTTCGCGGTGGTAGTGCTTCAACGTTGGCAAGCAACGCTCCAGGTGCGATCGTCAACTTCGTCAGCAAAACAGGCCGCGATGTTGGCAATGCTGTGGGTGTCACAACTGGCGTAGGTTCACGCCTGAACCGTTATGACTTCAATTTCGGCAGTGCTTTGGGCGCTGACACATACTTCAACATGGGCGGCTTTACCCGCCAAGGCGAAGGTGGTCCTTTTAAAACAGGTTTCAACTCACAAGACGGTGGCCAATTCAAGGCCAGCGTGACCAAAGAGTTTGACAAAGGCAGCTATGTTCGCGTGAACTTCAAAAACTTGGATGACAAAACACCAAGCAACATGCCTGTACCAACACGCCTGTCAAATGGCAGCATCCAAACGATTGCCGGTGTTGACCCACGAAATGCGTACTTCATCACCCCCAACATGACGCGCGATACGACCATTGACCGCAATGGCAATCAAGTGACAACAAACCCAGCAGATGGCTTACACATCACAAGTCGTTCAATCGGTCTCGAAGCAAAGTTAAATCTCGAGAATGGATGGACTGTCGAAGAGAAAATGCGCAAGAGCACTAACAGCGGTCGCTTTGTAGCCATGTTCCCCGCCGACAACGGCAATGGCGCCGGTGGTGCATTCACAGGCACGATGTTCAACACTTCTTTGGACAACATGGACAACATGTTCAATGACTTGAAGGCATCTAAGTCTTTTGACATGAACGGTGGTAAATCCATGTTCACTGGCGGTTTGTTCACAGGTTCACAAAACCTGGGCCAAACTTGGTTCTGGAACCAATACACAGTGGGCACCAATGGCACCTACTCTGCACCAGTTTCAAGTGGCTGGAACACATGGGGCAACTGCTGCGCGCGTACCTATGATGTGAAGTACAACGTGACTGCACCTTATGCAGCTTTGAGCTGGGAAAAAGACAAGTTGACAGTTGAAGGTAGCGTTCGTAAGAACGAAATGACTGCAACAGGTCAAACATTCAAAGGAACAACGCCGACTAACGCAACAGCACTTTCTGCTGGTTCGTGGGATGCTGGCTCAGCCGACACTGTCAACTACAAGCAAAACAAACTGTCCTCTTCGGCGGGCGCTAACTACGCTCTGACAAAAGACACAGCTTTGTATGCTCGCATCAGCGATGGCTACAACTTTGCGGCAGACCGCAACTTGTACGGCACCGCCGGCGCTTTGAACGGCAGCAAGCCAGTGTCATTTAACCGCCTGAAGCAGCAAGAGTTTGGCGTGAAGCACCGTGAAGGCAACTGGAACTTGTTCGGTACGTACTTCATGGCTCAAACTGACGAGTCAAACTTCGAGGCAACCACGCAAAAGTTCACAACCAATAGCTATGACGCAAAAGGTTTCGAACTGGAAGCTAGCTACCGTTCTGGTGGATTCCGCTTGGGCGCAGGTGCAACCATCACTGACGCAAAGATCACAAAATCTTTGAATGCAGCAGAAGTTGGCAAAAAACCACGTCGTCAAGCTGATCTGGTGTACGCATTGTCTCCCTCGTATCGCACTGGCGACCTCGAGTTTGGCGCAGCGTTCATTGGCACCAACAAGTCCTATGGTGATGATGCAAACACTATCACCATGGATGGCTACATGATCACCAACTTGTTCGCGAACTACCGTCTGAACAAACAAACTTCTGCCATCTTCAGCGTCAACAACGCATTCAACAAACTGGCTTTCACAGAAGTTGAAGGTGACGGCCACGCTGCTCGCGCGCTCGCAGGCCGTAGTGCAAAAGCAACTTTGAAGTACGAGTTCTAAGTACTTCTCTCAAACCCAAGATATGCAAATGTCTTGGGTATTTCACTTGAGAATCCATTGCGCTGAACCCAAAAGGTTCAGCGCATCTCTTACCGAATTGTGAACACCATGTCTTTGATCGAAGATCGTCCCGTCACTTCTGGACAGGCTCATCTTCCAGCTCGCATCCAAGAGCTGCTTGAACAAGCCCCCATCGAACGCGCTGCTGTGCTGCGCGAACGCTTGAACACCGAATTTCCTGTGTTGCAAGACAGACTCGCACGTCTGTACGGTTGCAACGACAATTTTTCTAACTGGTTGAGCCAAGTTGTGGCTCAAGCGGTTCAACTCGCGCTTTCTCGTCCTGATGATTTGTGGGCGATCGATTTACAGCGCGCCTCTCAGCCCAACTGGCATTTAAATGGCTCGCTGGGTTATTGCGCCTACACCGACAAGTTTGCGGGTAATTTGTCTGGCGTGCGTGCACGTATACCGCACTTGCAAGAGTTGGGCGTGACCTACTTGCATTTGCTGCCCTTCCTCAAACCTGGCACACCTCCTAATGATGGGGGTTTCGCAGTGGCCAGCTATGACGAAGTAGATCCAGCACTCGGCACTAACCAAGATTTACAACAGCTCACACGAGAGCTGCGCGCAGCAGGCATCAGCTTGTGCAGCGATTTCGTTTTAAACCATGTCTCACACGAGCACAAATGGGCACTGCAAGCACGTGCAGGCGATGTGCACTATCAGTCGTATTTCCACTGGGCACACACACCAGAGGAAGTGGCTGCGCATGAAAAACATCTGATTCAAATTTTTCCCAACACAGCGCCCGGCAACTTCACATTCATCCCCGAGGTGAAGGCTTGGGCATGGACCACGTTTTATCCCTACCAATGGGACTTGAACTACACCCAACCTGATGTGTTTGCTGAAATGTCGCAATCGTTGTTGCAGCTGGCAAACTTAGGCGTGGAAGCCTTTCGACTGGATTCCACAGGTTTCTTGTGGAAACGTCCCAACACCAATTGCATGAACCAACCCGAAGTGCATTGGATTTTGCAAGCCATGCGCAGCCTGACCAACATTGCAGCGCCTGGCGTGTTGCTCAAGGCCGAGGCGATCATGCCAACGCAAGAGCTACCTCCTTACTTTGGCTTGGGTGAAACTCAAGGCCCAGAATGCCATGTGGCTTATCACTCCAGCCTCATGTCGGCCAGCTGGGTGGCATTGGCCGAAGAAAACACGCAAATCATTCAAGACGTGTTGTCGCACACCCCTGCCCTGCCCGATGGCTGCGCATGGATGACTTACGTGCGCTGCCATGACGATATCGGTTGGAACGTGCTTCGCCCCGAAATGGATGCACGCGGCCCCGATCAACGTGCGCGTTTGTTGCATGCGTCTCAATTCTTCGCAGGTGACGTGCCAGGAAGCTATGCGCATGGCGCAGCTTTTCAAGCAAGCGATCCAACTGTGGTGCACGGCACCAACGGCATGGCCGCGGCGTTAGTAGGTATCACATCGGCACAAACGCCCACAGAGCTTGAAGCGGCCACATCACGCTTGGTGATGATGCAGTCTTTGTCTTTCTTTGTAGGCGGTTTGCCTTTGATTTACATGGGCGACGAATGGGGCCAGGGCAACACGTCAGCTGAAGAAATTGCTCAACGACAAGGGCCTGATGGCCGTGAATTGCATCGTCCCACGTTTGATGACAGTGGCTTTGCCAAGCGCCATGATGCACAAACTACACAAGGCAAAATTTATGCAGCCTTGCGCGCTTTTATCCAAGCTAAAAAGAAACACACCAGCTTACACGCGACCCAACCACTGAGCGTTTGGAACACGGGTACAACTTCGGTTCTGGGCCTCAAGCGAGGCGCACAGATGCTCGGATTGTTTAACTTTTCAAGCCAACCACAGACATTGGCGCCAGCACCTGCAATGACACAAAATTGCATGACACACGGCACGGATTTAATATCGGGCAAGGTTATGGATCTGCAAGGTTTACAACTCCCCCCTTACTCAGCCATTTGGCTTAAAAAATGAGCACACACCTCAAGCCACATCTGTCGTTTTGGCAAATTCTGAGCATGAACTTTGGATTCTTCGGAATCCAATACAGCTTTGGATTGCAACAAGCCAACATGAGTCCCATCTACAAATACTTGGGCGCAGATGAAGCGAGTCTGCCGTTGCTTTGGCTAGCGGGCCCGATGACGGGTTTGCTGGTACAACCCATTATTGGTGCCATGAGTGACCGCACCATCAGCAAGTGGGGGCGTCGCACGCCCTACTTCATGGTGGGTGCGATTTTGTGCAGCATTTGTTTGCTGTTCATGCCCTACAGCCCCACCTTATGGTTTGCCGCGAGTTTGTTGTGGATCTTAGATGCCGCCAACAACGTGACGATGGAGCCCTACCGCGCCTACGTCAGCGATCGACTCAATACCAACCAACACTCTCTGGGCTTTCTCACTCAAAGCGCCTTCACGGGCTTAGCGCAAACACTGGCTTATCTCACACCTTCGCTGTTGTTTTGGTTTGGCTTGAACAAAGACGCAGTGAATGAAAGCAACATCCCGTACATCACCGTGATTGCATTTTTGATTGGATCGGTACTCTCGTTCACCACTGTGTGGTGGTCTGTGCACTCCACACCAGAACTGCCATTGACCCAACAAGAGCGCGAAGCCATTTTGGCCAAACCGACAGGCATCAAAGCCACCTTCACAGAGATCATTGAAGCGGTCCGTGAAATGCCACAAGCCATGCGTCAGTTGTGGTGGATGAAGTTATTTCAGTGGTACGGCATGATGTGCTACTGGATTTACATCGTGCCCTCGTTGGCTAAGTCAGTCTTTGACACCTCCGACGCGTCTTCACAGGGTTTTCGTGATGCAGGTTTGCTCAACGGTCAAATCGGTGGCTTCTACAACTTTGTGGCCTTCATTGCGGCCTTCTCGCTAATTCCACTCACCAAACGTTTTGGCCCTAAATTGGTTCATGCGGTGTGCTTGACACTTGCTGGTGTTGGCATGTGGTTTTTGCCCACGCTGCAAGACAAGGCTTTGTTGTTTATTCCCATGGTTGGGGTAGGTTTGGCATGGGCCAGCATCATGGGCAACCCTTACATCATGTTGGCACGTAGCATTCCACCTGAACGTGCAGGCGTCTACATGGGCATCTTCAACATGTTCATCGTCTTGCCGATGATTGTGCAAATGCTCACGTTGCCATTGTTTTACGACAGCATGTTGAACAGCGATCCCCGCCATGTCATTCAACTCGCGGGATGTTTCTTATGTATTGCTGCGGCACTCACTCTTCGTATCAAAACCAATGACTAATGTTGCGCCGATGCGCGTCGCCATCGCGGGCGAAGCTCTGATCGATTTCATCTCTGAAGTGGATGGCCGATTCAACCCATGTTTGGGCGGTGCTGTCTACAACTTGGCACGTGCTTTGTCGCGCCAAGGTTTGGGCACGCTCTATCTCAACCCGTTTTCAAGCGATAAGCTCGGACAGGCGTTGATGCAGCAAATGGTCAATGATGGCGTTGTCTTGGCGCAGCCCAAACCTGTGCAAGCCGTGACATCTTTGGCGGTGGTCAACCTCGATGAAACAGGACATCCAAATTACGCGTTTTACAGAGAAGGTGTTGCTGACCGACAAGTAACGGCCGCACAAATGATTACTGACTGTGCAAACCATAACCGCACGATTGAGTTGGTGTGTTCGGGCGCATTGGCACTGGATGCACGTGATCAAGCTGTGTATTTACCTTGGCTCACGCAGCAAAAACAAAGCGGTAAATGTGTGGTGATAGATGCCAACTTGCGCCCCTCGGTCATGCCAGATTTGCCCGCCTACCAACGATGTGTCCAAGCCTTCTTAGAGGTGGCAGACATCATCAAAGTGAGCGATGAAGATTTGTTGGCGCTAAACGTGCCGGGTGACACAGCGCTTCAACAGGCGCGTCATGTGATGCAAACCACACAAGCCCACTTGGTCGCCTTGACCATGGGTGCCAACGGGGCTTGGTTGCTCACGCGCCAAGGCGAATACTTTGCACATGAAACAGCACACCTCAACATCATCGACACTGTGGGTGCAGGCGATAGCTTTTTAGCTGGCTTGCTGGCCGCATTGGCAAGTCTCAACCCTGCGGGCCATAGCCTTACCCAAGTGTTGCAACAACTACAACCTCAGCAAGCCCACATGATTTTGGGTCACGCCATTGCGAGCGCCAGCTTGTGCGTGCAAGAGCGCGGCTGCGTGCCTCCCACATGGCATCAAGCCAGCCAATGGGCTGAACAACACCCTTCTGTGCAAGTGGCGGCGGTATAAACCATCGTTGATTCAAGAAAAAAGCCGCTAGGCGGTTAAACCTAGCGGCCTTTATCATTGCATATGGTGGTGGATGGTTGCCTATTTAGAAACAACCTATTACGGTTACTTAGTAAGTAAAAGTAAGTGAGCGGCAATAGGATGCAAAAGTTTCACGCCTAAATTGCACCAACTTTGTGCGAAAGTAAATTCTGGATTTGAACCGCTGTCCACAGTTGATTACAAAACTCAATCCAACGCTATCCGACACGACAGGACCAACCGGCCCGAGGATCGTCCTCATTCGCTTGGAGCAGACACAGCAGAAACCGCATCTTCAGCCAGTTGCCAGTACGACAAACACGCCAACAAGGTCGTAGCGATAGAAAGCCGTGTAACCAAGCATAAACACACATCGTCCGCTGCTTTAGAGTCCAAAGAAGCGGCAGACTGGAATTAATACCCTGATTTTGATGCCCCTAGGTCATTAGAAGGTTGACAGCACTCCCTTCTCCGCGAGAACGCCATGTGTTTGATCAATAAGGTGCGGCGGTGAATGATGGAGGATCTGCCAGTGTCAAGCTCCAAATCATAAGAAACGACCAACCGACTTTCAGTCTAAGCTAAAGCGAGAGTTATTTTCAGATTCACGAATTTATCTTGAATGGGCCCAAATGGCTAAATCAATGCACGTTCCTTTGACAAGTTCACACTCCACAGCAATCGGAAGCTCCTTCAATGCCGCTTGCCATGTCCGAATTTCTTCTGAATTTAAATCTTTGACAAATTTCACACTTTCGGCCATTGAGGCAGTCTTAACGATCCCTTCTGCCTTTAATGCATCGGACTCATTTACAACAAAATAGGCTAAGAATTTTCCATCCACATCTCTAGCCTCAAGAATATAACCGTTGGACATAACTTCACCTTATAGAAAACAATTCACTGGCTCAAATCTTTTTTGCTTGCGCCATACTGCCGACATCAAACTTTATATGGCATTGCTTGTGGCAACGCTAATTCCATCACGGGAAATTTTTCTATAAGGATTTTTCTGCGAGCCATGCATCATTTGCGTACTGGCCATCGAATGCTCATGCCTTCTGGAAGCTCAAGCTCGAGCTTCGAGTCCAACTTCCGGTCGGGCTCAATTATGAGCAAGTCGGAGGGGATGCTCCACTCATCTGCAAGTTGCGCCCTCAGTTCCTTAATCGTAAAGCTTCGGAATGACAAACGCCATACTCGACCTTCTGGGCTATCGTTTTCCTTGTCTTCACTCAGCAGACTGCGCGCCCCAATCGTCAGTGTCTTAACAAGAGGCGGAGCACTTCGTTTAACACTCAACTTCACAACAACCTCTTGGGGTGAGGTGGAAGGAACCAAAGGGAGTTCATCACGATACGGTTCAAGCGCCCGTTGGATGAATAGCATTGCGGGCTCGTACTTCTTCACCGTTTGAATAGCCAGTAATTTTGCCAAACATCGTCCCTTGATCTTGCCAGAGCGGAACTCGCCAGCGGCATTAAAGTAAACCTCAAAGAACATTCCGTTCAATATGTCTAGCGACCGCTCGATTGGGATGGAAGCCAATTCCTGACGAAGCTTATCCAAGAACGCGACCGCCCGACTCTCACTTCCACAAGCGCATTGATATAAGTTGCGACCTAGAACAAAAGCTTCATCAGCACTAACCTTGCTCCAATCGAGTTCCAGTACGGCCACAACGGCTGAATTCTGCTGATACCAGTTGTAGGTCCTCATCGCCTTAATGAGGTCAGCGATATTATTTCCTCTCTTTAGCGAGAAATCCACATCTGCCTTGGCCTCGTCTGAGTACAAAAAGGACTGCCTCAGGCGTACACCAGCCTTTCGTAGTTTCTTTGCGATGAGTTCGGCAAGGTTATTGGGTGAACGACCTTCAAGAGCAATGTATCCAGTTGTCTTCAAGAGTCCTGGAACTTCGATGCTCTCATCAAAAAAGGCTGGCAGGATGTATTCGCAGCTTTCGGTAAATGCCCGAGCTTGAGCGCTCTTTCGCTCATGGTTTGTCCACAACTTTTTGCGATATGCGTCGGAAACAAACATGACAGTGAAGACAGCTCGGTTTTGGTAGACATCGCTCAGGTGCGTGTACAAATCCTTTCCCCACAAATCAACTTCCTCGAACTTGTCATAAAAGACATCGACGCCTTCGGTTTGCAACGCCTTGGCTACGGCGTCGACATACTTACGATCTTCGCCAGCAAAGGACAAGGCGACATGAAATTTTTTCGACATTCAATAGTTTCCATTAAAAGTTGGTAAGCCAAAAATCCTTAAACAGGTGCGTGCCGAGGTTCATGTGAGGCTAACGTGAATGCTACGTCTAAGTGACTTCTTTAGCGCCGCCTTGCCCCACGAATCTTTTCAATCGCAACCTCTACCGATTTCCTCGCACTCTCAGGTAATCTATGCAATCCGACGAGGATACTTTCGAGGTATCGGTCGCCGTCGTATACATCTGCGACGCTCCATAATATTTTGTCGAGGTCTTGGCATAAAAATGCAGTAAGAGCTAGGTCTTCAATATCCCAAGCAGGAGCCATTAAAAATGCACTCACCAACTTTCTCCGGGCTGACTTGCATCTATCCCAGCCTAGAAACGGAATGAACCGAATCAGCTCAGGTACTTCTTCCTTAGAAGCCAACTCCCGATATATGACAGGAAAGCAAGCTGCGATAAGTATGGATACTGGCGCTGATTTAGAGCGGAACAACTGAGGCAGCAGTCGTCCCGATACGTCCAGCGCTACTGAGGAGGGTTCTAGTGCTTGCGCTGCCCAAAGAAGGTTTGCAAAACTCGTCGCAGCTTCTTTTGACAGTTCAAGTACATACCTTGAGCTCAACGCTGCAACGATCTCGTCCAAATGTTCTATGAAACGGTATCGAACTACATCGACCGAAAGCCCGATCGCAGTGAGATTGCGACTTAAAACATCAGCATCGACAATTCGCTCAAGTCCAACCCGAATGACAAGGGCGATATCTAAATGCGCGACCTCGGAATTAAGCAGCCTCGAAACAATCGATAAGCCATCGTCAGGGAGTTGCAGTGGGAGACATCGATTGAGAGCGTGGGATACGAGTCGCTGACGCGCCTTTAATTCACAGATAGTTAGCAACCTGAAGACAAGTTCGACGTAACTTTTCAGTGACAGGAAGTCGGAATATACCGCCCACATCAGGATGTCTACGCCTTCGTCGGGAACTCTATTAAGCACCGTTTCGTTACCAAGTAAGACCTGACGATCCGAAATGGAAGCGGCTCTCAGGAGCGCAAGCAAGAGTCTGTTGGCCTCTTCGACAGACAAAGCTGGATCGCTGATAAGCCAGATCGCATCATCAAGACATGGTGACAGCGTAGCTTGCAAGAAAGTGCTTCGAACGAGTGTGAGATCTCGTTGTAGCAGCGCTTGTCGGAGAGCGTCCGTCACATCAATCACTTTGGCTCTGGCTGCTATCGGCTCAGCATAGGCCGTTGAAGATAGCCCGTTTGACTGATCTAGGTGCCGCACCTCAGCCAACAACTCATCCTCACTGAGGGTTGCAATTAGTGGGGCTGCTATTTCCACTTGATCATCGTTCTTGAGTAGCGGCAGCATTGCAGCGCATACAGACGGTAATAACTCTGGCGAAAGCTTCGAAAAAGCATTACCCAAGGCTGAAATCATGGGCGGCGAAACCACTGCCAATTCAGCCAGCGTTTTATCTGCGGCAAGTAGTCTCGCGAGCACACTCGGTTCAGCCGATTTCAATGCAGGCTCCGCGCTAATAAAGTCGGATGCCAGCCCTTCTGCGATTAAGGGCCAAGCAACCGAGAGCGTACCTTCTGGATCGGGTCGAGAAAGCAAGGAAAGCGCTCCATTGGGATCCCGCTTGGCGAGCCTGCTGACCTCCTCCGAAACAGACTTTATTACTCCGAATGAGTAGACGGCATGCATCTTTCGAACGATCGCCGCAAAGAAATCCCACGCGTCTGAGGCAGGAAATTCGCTCAAAGCTAGCGAGGTTGCATCGCGCAACAGAGGAGTTAGCCTCTGCGCCGTTTCAGGGCTAAACGTCACTCGTGAGTTCGCGATGTCCAGCAGCCCAAGTGCAGCAGTTGGAGAGCGATCGACTTTTTCTAGAAGTTCATCCCACAATAACGCGATACGCAAAGAGGCAACAGAGCTGTCCTCGCTGGTATCAATCAAACTGCCTTCTAGATTGCTCATCAGCTTCGGAAACGGCTCCTTGAAGACTCGCGAATATATCGCGCCGGTCCAGCGATGTCGTGAATCACGGGCCGCGCTTGCATCGACGCGTCGGCCTGGCCAATCAGAGAATCGGGGCTTCGCATCCTTGGGCGCAAATACGAGATCAAAAAAACGTCCCTCCAACTTGCGCGGGGACAGGGCGAACGTCGACAGAGCCAACCGCGCTCGAAGCCCTGGCCACATTGCCGTCATTAGTCGCTCAGCGATGAGTTCAGAATCAGCAGCATCAAACAGCGCAACAGGCCTCGCGTCTTCAAGGAACATCGCTTCAAGTAGTTCCTTTCCACTGAAATCTTGCACTGATGGTAGTGGTTGAGGGATGGACTCCAACACCTCTACGCTGACAGCCCCACTGGGAAGACTAATACCTTTCAACAAGTCAAAGAAGGGGCTTAGACTTGCTGCTGATGCCCACTTAGTCGTAGGTATCAACAAGCTCAGCGTTCGTACACACCCGGCGCGAGCAACCGTCATGTCCTGCCAAGTTCGAGCTAGAACGTAGAAAGATTCGCTCGGGAGTGGGTAGGCCGAGACATACGGAGAAAAAATTTCGCCAGGGCGTAGCGGCCCAGCGACGTCCGATAGCTGGTCAATAGTCGATTGATCAGCCTTCGACAGGTTAATCGATGAACTGATGAGTTGATGTCCTTGACGGTAGCCATGGACTTGTTGCTCGATGGGGATCACGTTCTAACTCAAGCCCCAACCACCCAAGCGACCGGAAGGGTCACGTCAGCATCGCACTTCCATTGATTACAGACGCTGTCGTAAGCGTAGACCCAGCCATGACCATCCAACCCGGCTGCCATGAACTCTTGGCGATAGTCATCGTCTTCTGTAAGATCGCCGCCTACAACGCTCAGCCCAAATATCCGTACGTCCAACCGAGATGTGTCGTGTAGACGACCGCCCAGCATTGGATACTCCCGCGCGATGAAGGCTTTAGGTCCTGCAGCACGCACTTCGGCGTCCACAAGATCCCAAGCAGACACAACCACCGAAAGCCTAGGCTTGCCACCATTGGGTCTATCGGCCAGCGTCAGTTCCAAAAAACGTATCAGCTCAATCAACATGACCTGTGTTGGTAGCTTGTCCCTAGCTTCATCGGCGCCAACATGTTGAAGCAACCGCTGGGATGTAACCCAGTCGAGCGGACTGACGTTCAAGTCGGAATTAACTCTGACAAAAAGAAGAGCGCCATCAGCGCGCTCAAGCTCATCCATCCAGTCGGCTGAGATTTCTGAGTCCATCACGGCGCGTTGCCACAACTCCCCACGGATATCAGGAATCAGGATCTTGGTCTCGTCACCGCCCACCGCCGGGACGACTGTTACTTCAAAGTCACGTCGGTCAGAGTGCTCTGTTCTAGGGGCGAAATGTCCTTCGAAGAGATGATCCGCCGTATCAAGGACGAAGCTAATATCTTCAGGTTGGACAGCTGCGTGTAGTGCCCCAGCGCGGGCATCCAGCGCATGCCAAAGGCGTCCAACAAAGTTGGTTTTTCCGGAGTCTGGCCCCCCCATAAGAATCACTGATCGCCTAGTCATTGCAATCCCCTGTATCTGAGAAAGGCCCGCGTATCAGCCTGCAGAGGTTTTGACGGCCAGAATAGAGGTGGCGCGCAGTGCGGTGTCACAGACGCGTCAATTAGTGCGGCAAGCCCCTGACCAGGCTTGATATCGGGGTTAGCTGAAAAGGAGGCAACGGACACCACTTTCGCAAAGACCTTGTGCTTAGCCAACTCACTATGCAACTTCGTCAGCGTTTCCTCCGGCACCGCACCTTCATCGAGATGCGTTGTCACGATCAAGAGTTGAGGCATTATTGCATTGTCAAACAGCGCCCTAAGGCGCCCACCGAGTTGTCCTAAGCGGCTCACGACACCTTGACGCCGCTGCATGTCAATCAACGTTCGTCCATCAACCATGACCCAGAGAATGTCTGCAGACCTCAAGAATTGAAAGCGATCTGACCGTGATGTTCGTACGAGATCTTTGGTCCACTCACCTGGCAGGTCGGGAAGAGCCAGCTCAATGTGGCGTTCGCCATCATTTTGCTTCATACGTAGATGAAGAAACCCCGGCTGCCTGTCGTCTGACATCTTGGTGTGTACAGTCATTTGTTGCGGCGGATTTCCGTCATTCCAGCGCCTTGCACCTCGCGCAATATCTTCGAAACCCATTAGGCTGCGGCTGTCGGCGAACGACCAGCCATCCAATTTCCCTTGTGAAACCAAGAGGTAAAGGCTCGCGAGGCATGCCGTCTTGCCGGAGTCCGGATCACCAAGAATTCCGACGACAGTGACATAGCGCGAAGCCATCATCTCGTCGATGTCCTCCGAGCCTAGAGTTGTACTACTCGGAAACGATGGAGCTTCGATCGGCGCGATCAGAACCGCCGCGCCAATCTCGGCGCCTTCTGCGTCCTCAGGTCCATCATTGCTTGACATCAGCCTTTTGAGAGCGCCAATTTCGATAACACGGTTGCTGCACGTGACAGGATCCTTTTCAAGTGCGCAACGCCCAGTCTCACCGACCGTGCATCCATCCAGACTGCAGGCGTTGCTCATAAGCTACTCGGGCCAGAAGTTAGCAGGCTCTTTTCTAGTAGCGCTCGGGCACCCCAAACACTACTGAGCCGCGCGATGTCACCACCCAGAACATGTGTTTTTCCCGTTAACACTGCTGATAGCAGTGGAAACACGCTGGGTGCGGCCAATATAGTTGCTTCGTGGTCATCCAGAGCACTCCGAATTACGGAAGCGTCCTCGCCCAGTGAGGCGAGCAATTCGGTGATCGTGAATTCGGCGTCTTCGTCCGTGTGCCGTAGAACCAAGTTGCGATGGACATCACACGGAAGGCGACGAAGATAGTCCGCGGCCTCGAGGCCAGCGAATACCAAACGCACAGGTTCTGTCAGCACTTTGAGTGGCCGATTTAATAGGTCGCTGCGGGCAACCAGCGTCCACCACATGAAATCGATCTCTTCTCGATCTAGCGCGGCATTCCTGCGTAGGGTTTTGATTGTGTTGCTCGTAGCCTTTTTGAAGGCGGCAACGTTTTTTACCTCATCTTCCGACACTACTGCGAAATCTCCGAACTCTGCTACTTCCATGCGCTTACGGCTTTCTTCCGCAGCTTCCATCGATCGTTGCTGAACCAAGCGAAGGATTTCTACCCTAAGGCCTTCCCTCTTAATGTCCATCAAAGGCTCCTGATACGACAATGCAGACCACAATGCGGTTGCAAGAACATCCACAATCTTCCAGCCGTCGTTATCTAGCCGTGCACCTTCAAGCATGGCGTCAACTGCGGCTGCGGCACAAATTCCGACTTCTAGTGGACGTTCGTTTGACAGAAATGCGGAGGCGTGGTTCTGCACTGCCTTTTCCACTTCAGCGGCCAAGTCGGCAGGGGGATCACTTTCAGCTCCCAATGCCGTAGCGATTTCGCTAGCGCGCTTAAAAATTGCACCAATTGCGCTTTCCTTATTCCACTTCGCACGAAGATCTGCCACCGCAGCTTTTCGGCTGTCCACATCCACGTCTAAAACCTGCATGCCCGTTATGCGCAGGTGAAGCGCCAGATTAATCATTCTTTCACTCCTATATTCTTACCAGCTATGTAACTATCTATCAGCATAGCGAGTTCCTCAATCCGACCTTGCTGTACGACCCAATCTAGTAGCCGACGCTCAATAGCCTGCGTCATGCGGTCATTGGACTCTGCAGGTACAGCATTTAGCTCAGTCAATACTCGAAGGCGCTCGCCTTCCGTCAAATCGCGGAAGAACCGCAATAAGACCAAACGATAATTTGGTGGTTCGGGCGGCACAGCGATGACCTTCTCTGGGTTTTCAGGCTCGATCACCATCTCAACAATAGCATCTGTTGCCTCGGACTGAGATTCAAGCTGATTTATAGTTGCATTTTCGCCTACGTTGGTCGCGCAGGCTCGAAAATTCGGACATCTTAAAAGAAAGCGCTGATCAGTGCCACCAAGCCGAGCGTTATCCGCTTCAAACCGAGTCATCCCTGAGTTCCAAACGCGCGGATGAATTGTCACAGCTAGGCCGTCCGTAGCCTGATCCCACTCAAATTCGATGACGTTGTAGGTAAAGACATAAGTTGCTTCTGACTTTGATGGTACTGTCGCGCCTGCGGCAAGTGTCATAAAGTCGGTTCCCTCCTCGATGGTTTCCTTGGAAACTCTAGGGTTATGTTCATGACCGGTGATAAGCAATCTGCTGCGGCTCTTTAGATAGGTAGATACAGCATCGCTATCTTTGAACCAATTCAACGGGTGGTGAATAAGGACGATGACTTCTTCACCATCATTACGAGGAATCGTGAACTGCCGTTCGCCCACCAGCAGTTCAGGCTCCTCATCATTTTCTTTTCCATGACAAAGTAGAGATGAATTCATCCGCACAAACTTAATGAATCTCCCAGGAGAAAGTTCCACGCGCATATTTGTAGAGTAACCGCCTTCCGTGTCCAAAACGCAGTCATATCCCTCTGAGAAGCGGCCATAAGCCTGAAATCGCGCAAACAGAGTCGCCCGATCCAGATCATTCAACAGAACTTTTTCATACTCATCAGCGCCACCTGCCCGAATGTCATCCAACAAATGCTTTCCGCCACGAGACAACATATCTCGATCCAGATCATGATTGCCTGGTACCGTCTGGATACGAGTTATGTCACAGCCGGTTGCCTGTGCAATCTGGTCAAGCCATTTTGCGGCCTCCGTGTATTCATATTCTTTGCCGGAATAGGCTATGTCCCCCGTAACCAAGACTCCGTGCGCGACACCGCTAGGCAAACCGCGCACGACTCTGGCAGCGTCTGCAACCAACTCCTTCTTCACATCGTTGTGAATATAGAGAGTCTGATCCCGCTCCTGGCCAAAATGAATATCCGACACATGTATAAATACTGCCGACACTCTCCCCCTCCGACTGTTGGAATAGTTCCAGCCTACCAGAAAAAAGTGAGAGATCGACTCAACAAATGAACATTGATCCGAGTAAAAATTAAGGGGTAGACAGGAGTCGATTGCCAATCTTAGTTTTATTGTGGAATGCCGATTCGTAGGAGTTATTTCGCTCGGTTGCCGTCTATTTTTTGAGTCGCATACTACGTCCTGCATATTCCGAATGAAAAGTATCTACAGGTTTGGGGGAATGCCAGTTCTCTACGCTCACCTTTTTCCTTCAAAAACGACGTGCATTATTTGGAGCCAACGCCCTAAGCAGAGTATTCATAGCGTGGGCACCTTCATACACGCTCAGCTTCCCTTGGGGCTCTCCCGTCACTCCTGACTCCAAGCAGAGTTGTCTTGCTGCTGAATAGGTTTCAGGAAAGCGCTCTTTGTGTTTTTCCAACAATGCTAAAGAAGCGAGCATAAACCCACGCTCGTTTTGGCCGTACTGCGTGCTGTCGAAGAGCCTCGCTATCCCCACCTCTAGGCTCGCAACCTCAGCATCGCGTTGATAGTAGTAAACAAGATAGCCGGAAAGGACCGCAAAAAGGAAGCCGTAAATTCCATGAATTACTCTGGACCTCGGATTTGGGGCCGCCAAATAAACGCCTATGAGCGATGCGATTGAGCCCACAATACCTAACGCAATGATGATGTCCATCGTTTGGGGTTCCTATATATCTTTGTCGATACCAGACTCAATGCGAGCACGGCGCGTAAGCGGTGCAGCGAGTGACGCCACATGAAAAAGACGCTTATCTTCTGCGTCTAGCGGATCTCCGTGATAGAGTCTTTGCACCAAGTCGAGCAAATCAGAGACAATGCCAAATTCAGATCCCGCTGATTCGAACAACTTGATTGTTCTAGCATCTTCGTCATCCAATCTAACGTCTTCCTTGCTTATGGGGGAGTTAGCTAGTGATTGAGCTATACCCTCCTGAATTTGTGGCATGAGTCGCGCAGAGTCGGCCCCTAAAGCTGTATTTGGTACTGCTAACTCGATCAAGACAGACATCGCTTCAGAGAACCAAGATGTGGAAGTACCCATCGGAGGTATTGCGTGCACATCGGCCAGATACCAAACCGAGTTCTCAATGACGTTATCTGATTCACGGTTGCATCTAACGTAGTGCTGGTGTTGCTCACATATGGCGAGAAACTTCCCTGATAACGTTTCAACAACATCCTTTGACTCGGAACCGTTGCCATACAAAACCTGACGCGCCAGATGAGTGCAAGCGGTGGACAGTCCCTTTTCTTCCATAACCATGCTTTCCTTCAGTAAATAAATATCGTGCCCGCATGCTTCGCGGCGCGAGCATCAAAAGTCATGGTCTCGACGCACTCAGCACCCAAGGCGGAGCGCTCGAACAGACAATCTGCGAAGTCAGCTTTGCTCGCATCAAAGACTACATGATCTTCTATCGTCAGGTGAATGTGCATTTGAACTAAACCACGTGCTGAACAATTGGAATCTGAATTTGGACGCTCATACCCAGCTTTAAAAAGACTTCCGTAGTTGGCACAAGTTACCTCCATGGTAATTTTTTCATTCATAGGTTCGGAATCAACTGGAATAAATTACATATTGGCTCTAGGATCATGCTTGAGATTCTTGAATGTTTTTTGATTCAACTGGTTTCCAGTAACCTGTTTTCTCACACCACTCCTTGTAATCAACACGAAGTTCAAATAACAAAGCAGTCATGTTAGGAACACTGTGTCGTCGACCTAGTGAGTCCTCGATCCACATTTGATCGAATTCAATAAAGTCATCGTCATCATTCATGGCAGTAGGGCTGTATTGATTCTCCCCTCGCGGCAAGTGAGTAATTTTGAATGTCTTAAATTCATGCTCACTTAATTTAACGCCTGGACCTTCATAGTCGAGAAAACTTCCACTTCCTGCGCCATCACGCTCACGCCCCCAAAGCATGATTAAAAAAATTGGACGCCTCCCCACATTCACTGCTTTTATTTCAATATATCCAGGGTACTGTTCGGATAGATATCGCTTAGCCGTAATTTTTAGTTTGAGTCTGTCTCTCAAATAAGAAAGAATAGAAAAATTAAGACTAACCAACGAAACCATCAGTGCAGCAAATGCAATCCAATGAGTTGGCGTTAGGTTTTGAAAAATGCTAAATAAATTTTTGAGCATGACAAAAATCAGATGGCCAGAAAAGAGTCAGAGTTATAGATTTCAAAAACGCGGCCAGTCTTCTGGAACCAACTTCAAACCACCTCGCCAACGTTCGACAACAGCAGATTGGAACCAGTCCTCATCAATATCTGCGTGCTCAGTCACAATGACTTGGAAATTAGCCCCCGCTGTTTGCACTGATGAAAATACATACTGGAACATACGTTTAACTGCGCTGCGATCATCTTCAGACAGATCACTGACAGACATCTCTGCGGCGACCTCACGTTCAGGCGGAAAATAAACTTGAGATGGCTGATCAAGGAAAACGAATCTTGGCACAGGGCGATCCCGATGAGAAAACCAAGAATGAAGAGTTAGATACGCAATTAAATGGTACCCCACCCAGTTCTCACCACTACCCATTCTGCTCATAGGGACTGGACCGTTTTCAGTATCAGCAACCAAGGTTAAACGTTTCGCATCCAGACGCAATGGTGATGCAGAATGCTCAAGCATTAGGGTTTGAGCCGCACTTGACATATGGCGACTTAATATCGAACCGATTGAAGTCATATGTTCCGCTACAACCTCATCGCTCAGTTCACCCTCGAGAGCAACGTATGCAGCACGTAGATCCTCTGCTCGTCGCTGAAGCGCGGTCGTATCCGGAAGATCTGGAACACTTTCTAAATAAAGACCAATTCGCCCTTGCACTAAAGCTCTGCGAGTTATTTCATCGTGCGCTAGTCGCAACGGCTCATTAGCAGATCTGACAGCCTCAAGTTGTTGTCTATTGGCAGACAGCGCGGCACGCGTTTGATTAAGGCGAACTGATGTTTCACTAGCAGCACGCTCAATTCGAGGTTTGTTTTGAACAACTGAATCAAGTCTAGATGCGACCACTTGCAATGCACTTTTCAACTCATCCAACTCTGGTTGATTACTTTCTACTTGCAATGTCTGGGAACACAATGGACAAGAATGACCCGGAGCATTCTCTTCAAATATTCCAATAGATAAAAGCCGACTGTGCTGCTCTGCAGCCTCTCTCGAATAGCCATTTGAGTCACGCTCAAAGGCCGTCACCGCATCTAATTCATCCCGAAGGCGCCTCTGCTCCTGAAGTAAACCGTTTCGGACATCATTGAGGCGTTTGTACTCTCCATCCTCAGATCCATCAGTTGCTTGATCTAAAGCAACCATAGATGCGACCCGTAAAGCATCAATGGTTTCATTCCAAGTATCAGAAATCACAGATGACAACCCAGCATCTCTAGCTTGAGCAAGAAGCGCGGCAGCCTTACTTACTCCATCACCACGTATCGAATTTAATTCTGTCAACTGTCGTTCGATGCTACGTAATTGATCCCGCAAACGTCGGAGCTCCTCACGCTTGCGAACATACTCATCGTTAACAGCCCCCAGAAAATACGGGAACGTATCTTTCAAGGCCTGTGCAAAAAAGTTATCGTCGGCTCCGTGAAAAAGTTGATTCCGCCTGATGATTTCATCTTGCGGCTGAAAACAGAAAGCTAAGGAGTGCCGCACACTTGCAGACAAAGGCAGCCGTGTTTGACCGTCAGGTGGTTCATGGAGGTTTTCGGCGATTCCCGTCCACCCCGTCAATTGAGCTGACAAACCACGCGTATTTGTGGTCTGTTTCAAGTCGCTTGCATCTGGCGATTCAACAACACTGCCGATTTGGACAAAGCAATCCTCGCTTGAACGAAATCTAACAGCCGGACACTTTCTAGCAACAAACGCCTCTCCAGAGGCGAGTTGCAATCGCAATCCGAACCAAGACACCTTATGCCGAATCGGTCCATCAGGAACTCTGCACTCGCTTGCACAGAAACAGTAGTCAACAATATCAATCAAAGCCGACTTACCAGTCTTTGATGCTCCAGTAATGATGCTGACGCCAGTGGCGTTCAGAGGAAGTATGCGCTTTCTTCCATCGTGGCTATAAATAACGATCTCTAGTATTTTCAGTGTCATGGTCGAATTCCCAATAGCGCCATTACGGTATTTGGTGAGCCAGTTTCAATAAACCAAGCCCCAAGAAATGCGGCTTTTTTAAAACACGCTTGCGTTTCAGCAGAGGCTCGTCGCAATGTTGCATTCGCATTCCGTCTCGATTCCTCATTTGCTCGTATTGAATCCGCAGAAACTTGAAACAACTGTCTCGTCCCTCCAAATATCAAGGCATCTTTGGTAAATGGAACCATAGCTCGACAACGCACAGCAAGACTAGTCTGGAACGTAGGATTCTCATCTATCCACGCAGCGACGGATGTTCTAGTACTGCGCGGCAATGATTCACGAGAAACCTTTGGCAACACAATAGGCAGCACAAGATAAGCCTCTGAAAATGTCAATGCCCGCGTTCCCTGAACCCCACCAGCAGAAGCAAAATTCCATAAAAGCAATGAACAAAAAGCAGGATTGAGAAGCGCTCTTTCTTCTATGGTGCGATCACTCCACGCGCTCATGCTGCAGCACTCCTTGCATCACTAAGCACAGTGTTCAACAGCGCCTTGAAATCGGGATGCCAACCGATTCGACCCTCATCAGCGATCATGTGCAAAGAACCACGACAAAGAAATGGCTCCGTGACCCCAGGACGAATTGGTATAGATGCACGTTCAGCCCATTGAAGAATTGATCTAGCCGCTTTCCTTCTTTGTGCATCTGTGGCATCTTCTCCCACTTCATCACAGATAGCGTCGAAGACTGTTTCCCATTCCTCGAATAAACGCTTTTCATACCTCTTGAGATCTAACTGCACAACAAGATCTTCTCTGACCCATCTAGATCTTTGTTCATAGGCTCGGTAGTAATCTCTAATAGCGCTCGCAATCCTACGTTTACCCGCCTCAATGACGTTAAGCTGCTTAACAAATCGATAATTCAGATGTGCTTCAGAGGTAGCATCGTCAAGTTCAAAATCTAACAAATCACCATCAATTGGTAATGAGTCTTGACGAAACTGATCGCGTAAGTCACTCATTTCAGACTCAATTTCTATTGATCCAATACGAGCACTGGGTTCTGCAATCAACTGATCAATAACGCGCCGAAACCACCACCCCTCAAGTCGATCTAAAAATGGCGTTTGATTCACGCGATCTACTGCCCAAAACACTACCGTGCGTAACTCTTGATCAATGTCACCAATAGTTGGAGCAGCATCAATAACAACAACTCTTTCTAAAAGAGCCAGCCTTTGTGGCGCACTCAGCGACTCATATGCACGATAGGCAGAATCATTAGCTTGGTTTGTAGATGTTCTAGCAATAACATCCAATAGTGCTCTGGCTCCAATGGCGTCACGATTGAAAGACTTCAATTTGTTTGCGGCCGAATTTGCAGGTGCAGTGCCTGTAGTAATTAGATGAAGTGCTGCGGTAGCTGGAATATTTCCAGCGATAGTGCCTTCAATCCAAACCCGAAGCGTTTTCCATAAATCACTGCAGCTGTCAGTCAACGCAGCCATACGGTTTGCATGGTGTTTTGTTTGAAGAAAAGCACTGGGCTCACCAACATCAGACTCAAACGCAACATCATCAAGTACTTCAACTGATACTTGAAAATACTCATCCTCACGCAACTTTTGCAAAGACCATAGCAAAGCTGCGCGCACTTGGTACAAATAACCAAGCGCAGGATTTACCGCTGAAAATTGATTTGTCGTGGCCATAATTTTCTCTAGTCTGATGACCTTTATTCGTCATTAAACTTTTGCGCATAGTCATCAATTCTTTCAGAATTACAGACGTTTATAACCGAACTAAAGACCCCCAGACAGTCGACTGGCAGCAAAAGATACGAAATTTCATCTTTCCGCTTCATAGGCACGCAGATACCAACGCTGAATTTCAATCAACATAAGCGTAGTCTGGGTTGCATCCTGGCGAAGCTGCCCACAACCTAGGGGCTCCACCTCATCTCTGAAGGGAGCAGATGCAATGTCGGAGGTGCCATCAGTAACTCCTTCGGAATTTGTGGAAACGGCGGACAAACCGTCTGAACTGGCTTCGGACTGGTCGAACACCCGCCCAGCCACCAGAGAACGGTTAGCCAACAAACTAGATTTCTTGCGGTAGTCATCAGAGATCTCCTTCGATATTTGGTTTTGAACATGAGCCACATCGGAAGCGTGTTGCTCTTGCTTTGCTTGTGCGATTTGCACGATTTGTTTCTCGACATCCCACCGGCGCTGCAAACGGGATTGCCCCATCTGCAGGCCTAGTAAGAACGCCATGAGAAGCAGCAGTCCCTTGAGAAACAAGGATTTATTTAATTCGAGGAACGCACGAATCCAGCTCATACGCCCTCCCCGTCCAGTGAAGCCAGGCGGTAGGTACCAATCAAGCGAATGAGCTTGTCGGCATAGTCAGGGTCCGTGGCGTAGCCTGCTTTGAGGAGCGCACGCGCAAAGGTCTGCGCCGAGACACACAGGAAGCAGTCTTTGTAACGAGGGTTGCGTTTTAAGAATGCGGCATGGTCGTCAATACTCGCTTGCCATGTCGGATACTTGCGCCACTTCGCGGGCACGACGACCCACTGCCCTCGTATGAACTCCTTGGTGTCAAGCGTCACGGTTTCACCGCGCCACATGCTGTCGGCCTTAATCCCGAAGAGGTTCTTGGCCGTCTTGGTCAGCCCTGATTCACCCCAGCCAGACTCGAGTGCCGCTTGGCTCACTGTGATACTGGCTGGTACGTCCGTGGACTTGTGGCAAGCCCGTGCGGCAGGCCCAATGAGTGCAATGAAGTCTTGTGGTTTCACAGCATCTCCTTCACATCTTTAGCTACCTCATCAATCGAGGCATCGCGTCTCTCCACGATGAAGTTAAAAATCCACCGCACCAATGCCCAACCGGGTAAGCCACAGGCAAATATCAAACCGCCCATGGCACACAGCCCCGCCGTTGAGAACGCCCAGTGATGAAGCTGGAAATACTCGATCGTGGTAGCACCACCTCCAATGCTTGAAACCACCGTACTGATCAGTCCCACTGTCCACTCGCGCTTATCGCGTGGTGGCGTCATGAGCATGACTACGACTGCGGCAAGCGTTGCACCACTGGCTGCGGCAGCAGCCGTTCCACCAAAGGCTTTGTATGCAGCGGCGGCTCCAGCTACTCCGCTACTCGTTGGTTCTGGCATTCCTTAACTCCCAAAAAAATACCTGCCTGAATCGCTTCAAGGCAGGTTGTGAACAACTCGTTCGTTTATGTTTGATCGGCGGTGTGAACTGCAGGGCTTTCTGCCACGCAGGTCACCTCCACCAAATCAGCTCGTGGCTTGACGCTCATCACGCGCGCCATCTGGGCCCAGGTCTGCCCCACCCCAAAAGCAAAGTGAGTTCGCTCCTCACCGCCCCCTGTTTGGATTTCAACGCTCGGCGCTTGTTGCAAGACGGCATGCCGATCAGTCACTCCACGCGTCACACCCATCGGATCAGTCACAGAACCGTCCAAGCGCCTGAGTGCGATGTAGTGATTCACTCCCGTCTGCCAAGGCAAGCGTTCAGAACAGAACAACACCTTTGATGTGCCGTCCCAAGACAAGGCTTCTCCACTCACGCCCCAGCTGGGCATGTCATGGCTGATGGCCACCAAGTCGCCATACGTCGGAATAAGCCCCTCGAGCTCTGTCCTAAAAGTGATGATTCGCCTGCGGTACCGATTGGCTGCGGCGATGTACTTTCCCTCTCGTGCGGCTTGCGACCTGTCGGTACAACCAAAGAGCTTCAAGCGCGCAGGTTTGGACAGAGTGGAACCAGCAAGTGCAACCGTGATCTCGTCAGGCTTCCAGCTCTTGGGATTGAAGTATTCAACGGTGACCGCATCCGCAGTGGCATCTCCGGGCATCACATACTGAATCTTCAAGCTGCTGCGAACGATGTTTCGGGTGGAGAACAAGGCCACAGGAATAGTCTTGGGCTCATCGCGAACAATGCGCACGATGCCGCCCTGCAGGAATGGCACAGCTCGACCCACTCTCGCAATCTGCCCCATGGCGTCCCAGACGGTTAGATTCTGATCAAACACACCATTGAACGTATCACCACGACCAGACCACACGCCATCCAGTCGAGCCAATGCATTGAGATCAATCTTTGCATCAGGCAACCCTGCCCCATAACTCGCACGCGCTGCATCAGCAAATGCCCAAGCAATCGAGCGGGTGGCTTGAGGTGCACTCCAGCCCGTGGTCTTTGACCAAACTGGCAACTTGCGCGTGACCAAGCAGTTCACTAAGCGGGATGACCGTTGCGACAAGTTGTCCGTTGCGCGCATGCGCAAAGCCAACAAAGTCAAATCAGAGGGCAGTGTTGGATTGACCAAATAGCCTTTGGCCTGACCCCAACGAAGCTCATGCCCTGCTCGAGTGCTGGTGTCCTTGATATCCAATCTTTGAACACGCACTTCGTAGCGCCCTGCACCAACCCCATATTTGTAGGTTCTTCGCTGCGCCGTATTGGTCGCAGCCGAATAGGACTCATCCGCAAGATGAATCCATCCCGAGATGGCATCCCCATCGTCGTTGATGGTTCTTACCTCAACCCGCCATTGAACGGTTCGGCTATCCAGTGTTCCGCCATCAGTCGCGTAATACAACCCACGCATCATCACAACATCGATGCCAATCTGATTGACCTGAGTGCCTGCAGGATTAAGTGCGAACGGGCCAATGATGCTGCCGCCCGTATCAGCAACGGCAATCAACTCCTGCCCTGTCACTTCAGCAGCCGTCACCACATCGTTGTTGAACAAGGTGTTTTGACCACCCGGCTCAATGACTTGAGCCTGCACCTCTTCAAACGATGCAATCGGACTGTCATCAATCGACAGTTCTTCAAACTGGAAGTGCCCAATGCCGATCACATGAAGTTGGTGCAGATACTCCTCATTGTCAACGTACTCCGTATAGGGCATCGCTGCCAAATCCGGATAAATCAGGTGCTGACCGTACACAACAGGAATTGGCTGCGACAAGCGTCCGTAGTTGCCACGGGCCTGCAGCGAGTAGGTAGGACTTGGGGAGGATGAACTCGCGGTCGCGTTAGGCAGGCTCTGATTAGGTAGCGGAACTAACGCGCTAACAATGATGGAACCCGTCACTGCAATCGCAGTCGATGCCACCGAAGTAGCCACAGCCCCTGAATACCCAAACGATGCGGCCAGCTCAGCGCCATAGGCATTGGCCACCACCAACACGGCAATCATCAAAACCGTCTGCAGGGGGTTCTTGCCCCCTCCTCCGCCACCCTGCGGCAATGACACCAGTGCGATGACATCTCCAGCCTCAATGAGGGTCACGCAGCGTTCAGCCATCAGCACAGGCTTACCATTCTTGAGCACCAGCGTTGGTTGCTCAAAAACGATCTGCTCTTGGTGCATCCATTGGCTGATGGTTGGATTGCCCTGAACGCGATGGATATCACGCTCATGGGGATCGAATGGGTTCCGAAGCCAAACTACGACACCGTCATTGCTGCTTGACATGGATCACCTCGAAATGAATAAAACCCCTCGACACGCCAACCGTGACGGTCAAGCGCCCACAGGTCCTGAAACACCACACCCACGCTTTGCGCGCAATGCAACACGCCGCCACCATCGATGTCAAGCCAAACACCGACATGCACCGGATATCTGGACTGCCGCATCAACAGAGCATCCCCATGCTTGGGGGTGGACACGCGCTGCCAGCGTTTTCTCTCGGCGTGCTCATTGAACGTCTTGAGCACCACACGCAGACTCAGCGCATCCACAGGGATAAGTGGAAGCTCATGACCGAAGTAATTTCTCTGCACCCATAAAAAAAGGCCCCAACAGTCAAATGACTCGGGACCTCGTGCACCTGCTATCCATGGACGACCTATGTATCGGTGCGCCCAGTAACCATCAGTTGGTTTCATGTCATCTCCGTCACCGAGCCAATCCCGGGAACTCCGTCGCGGTGTACAGCCGCCCTGGAAACGCCTTATTGCCGATATCAACCATTCGTGCTCTTGCGGTCACTCGCATCACATCCGCCTCTACCTCGGTCAGTACCAACGTGATGGGAGGGTCCATCTGCGGTCCCTCCATGTCGTTCGACAAGTACGGTCGATAAGTGACTTCGATGGAAGCTTCGGACTCGGACGCCGCATCAAGGTGTTTGACGATCTCGCGTGAGACGTTATCCAAGGTCAGAACGACCTCAGGAACCGGTGCAATGTCTACAGGCGGCAAATCCAAATCAAAGCCCATGGCCACAAACCTCACCATCTGACTTGGGTTCAGCGGAGCCGAGGGTTCGAGGCGTGCAAAGAGGTCTTGTTGATCTCGAACAACCCGGATGGCAGTTGTCACGCCTGACTCATTTTTAAAGTCTGGGTGACGTAGCTCCAAGGTATGCAGGATCACCACATCCGAAGGTGAACTCGCGTACGCCTCCTTCAACGCGTCACTCAACGTCACATCAGGCATGTTCTACCTTGATGGGAATGACTCGACGCTCTTTGACTTCTGAGTGCTCACTGACCAAACCGAAGATGTCTCGACGTTCCAGCGGGAAGTCACCCTCGATGTAGAACGGGAAACAGCCAGTGAGGAACTCAATGCCAGCAGCCATGAATGGCACGTTGTCGGCATACGAGGCATCACACCCGGCTTTCCACAACGGACCATCCAAGAACATGCAGGAGCCTTTGCACAACTGAAGCACAGGGCAGCTTGAACACTCTTCTCGCTTACTCCAATGCGTGGCGCTTCGCATCTTGACTGCTTGTAGCTGCGAGATGTGACCAATCTTGTGCGACTCGCCATTTGGAGCCACCGCCGCTGCACTCACGTTTTGGCAAGTGAGCACATTGCCGTTCAGATCGACCGCTAGGTTGTCGGTACGGTCCATGCCACACTTTTGGCCCAACGCACTGGCAGGACGACCTTGTGCCACAGACTCCACAAAGTCCATGATCTTCTTGCGAGCAATGTCAAAACTACTCACAGCACCTGCGCGCAACTCTTTGAACGCATAGGCACTGAAAGTGATCCGCTCGACTGAAGTCTGAAACATGGAAGCCAGTCCGCCCTCGTCATACGGGTCAATGAATGCGCCCTCGCCAATGACGACATCCTCGCCGAATCGCTCCCGTAACCAAGCCTGCACATGCGCGCGACTTGGATTGTTGGCGTGGATCATGGCGTTGATGCTGATTCGACCTTCAGGCTTGAGGCGTGCGTACAGATCAAAGATAGCGGCACGCTTTTGTGGATCATCCAAAGGATCAGTACCACGCGCGTGATAACCCGGACCATCGTGCGACAGCCCCACAGAGAATCCCAACCGCTCAATCCATGCGTTCTTGTCCGCATCCAACAGACTGCCATTCGTAATCATGCTGAACTGTGCCTTGGGGTACAGAGTTCTCAACCGCTCAGCCAAAGGCTTCAACGTCTTCCAGTAAACCAACGGCTCACCGCCCCAGAACTCAATGCGCTCTGGAGGTCCGATCAGCGCATCAACCAAGGAGCGAAGAAAAGCGTCAACGTCTTCTGGATTGGTTTGATCGGCATGCGGGACAAACCGTTGTGAACAGTAAGTGCAGACGTAGTTGCAAAGCAGGCCAAGGCTGATCTTGAGCACTCGCACATTACCCTTGCGACCGGGTTGATCTTTGGCAACAACCGTCGCATCACGCCAAGCGCGTACTTTGACTGGAACGACCGACTGACCATTGCTCCAAGCAAGGCTCGAAGTCTGGTTGTTGTAGACCAGCGAATCTTCTGTGCCATCTGGCTTGATCACATAGATACGGAACTCAGCCATGGATGCGCTCCACTTTGATGTTGAAAAGAATGTTCATGAACGGTTGCTCCCCAAAGTAGGTTTTCTGAAAATGAATCGCTCTGGCGTCAAACGCGATCAACAGACCGCGATGAGGTTTGATCCAGAACTTGGAGGGGGACTCCCAAGGCATCAGCAACCCAGCAAACCCAGACGAGCGCCAGGCAGGGTTGCAGATGGCAAAGCCGTTGGGAGCGAATTGATTGACCTGCGGCATCAGCCCAAGCGCAGCGTCAAGCTCAGGACCAAATGGGAAGTAGACCGCCTGCACTTCACATTCGTCTTCGTCGTTGTGGGGCATGATTTCGACGCCACTCGCACGAACGACCTCTCGCCCTTGCACATGCACCACTCGCCCGTTTGGACCCAGCAGCTCCTGCACTTTGGACAAAACTGCTGTTTGCAAGGTCTGACAGCGTGGTGAATGTCCATCAAAGATGTTGTGGTCTTTGCGTTCCCAGATTTGATCACCTGTTTGCATGCGTGCGTTCAACTGCAAGAGCTCCTCATAGAGCCCTTGATCAAAAGCTACATCCATCCCAAGTGACCAGATCCCTGTTTTAAGAGGAAAAAGGTCAAGGATCATGGAACGCTCACCACCAAGTCATCCGTACCGCTGAAGTACTTGAAGCCAACTTTGATCTTGACTTGGGTGCCAGAGCTCAGACCGTCTGTTTTGAAGACCGTGCTCCCTGTGCCATCAACGGTCATCACACGACGGTCACGTAAAAATCCAGCGGTTGAATCTAGGTAGACCTCAGCATCGTGGTTGGAGACGGGCTGGCCATCAGGCTCTTCAAGTCTGAAATTGACAACCAGACCTTCATCCGATTCAACACTGGGTGTGAATCGAACCACGGGCAAAGACTCCATGCGCGCCAAAGCCAATGTGACACAAGGCTCTGTCTCCAAGACCCCTTCTGTTTTAACGAGCACAGGATCGAACACATTGAAACCAAGCAACCAATCTGTGA
>Ga0213920_1000520_pt1 | contig 29186 bp, 32 predicted proteins | sample McNCre1117MG_FD_161054 | JGI IMG/M metagenome (GOLD analysis project Ga0213920, IMG submission 161054) | Freshwater microbial communities from McNutts Creek, Athens, Georgia, United States - 11-17 MG | ecosystem: Environmental > Aquatic > Freshwater > Creek | place: USA: Georgia | collected...
CGTGGCAGAGTGCTGTTCACGCGCTCGATGCCGTAGCGGATCTGAGCGGCGTAGCCACCGAACTCCTGGCCCAGGGTAACCGGGGTGGCGTCCATCAGGTGGGTGCGGCCGGCCTTTACAACCGACTTCCACAGGGTGGCCTTCTCCTCGAGCGCCTTGGCCAGGTGGTCCAGCGATGGCAGGAGGTCGTTGATGAGTGCCGAGGTCACTGCAACGTGAACCGAGGTTGGGAAGACGTCATTGGACGACTGCGAGGCGTTGACGTGGTCGTTCGGGTGAACCGGAGCGCCCAGGACCTCGGTTGCCAGGGTTGCCAGAACCTCGTTCATGTTCATGTTTGAAGAGGTACCGGAGCCGGTCTGGAAGATGTCAACCGGGAACTCGCCGTCGTGCTTGCCCACGATGACTGCGTCTGCAGCCTTGGCGATCGCCTCGGCCATCTCTGGCTTCAAGACGCCGAGCGCCGCGTTGGCGTGCGCTGCCGACTTCTTGATCTGGGCCAGTGCGGCGATGTGCGCGCGCTCCAGGGTGGTTCCGGAGATTGGGAAGTTCTCCACCGCACGCTGGGTCTGTGCGCGGTAGAGGGCGTTCACTGGTACGCGAACCTCGCCCATGGTGTCGTGTTCAATGCGGTATTCCATTACGGAACCTTTCGTTTTTTCTCTGGCGCCTATTCCACGTCGCCGTGGGCCACGATGGTGTGAATCTCACCCTCAAGCAGCTTGTAGTTTGCGCCTACTACTGCCAATTTACCCGCCTTGATGGCGTCGGAAATCACGCGAGAGCGCGAAACCATTTCGTGGATGGTGTCTTCAACGTGCATCACGGTGATGTCGTCAATCTCGTACAGCCCCTTGCGGTTTGCCGCCAGCACGGTTGGTTTGATCTTTGCCACCAGCTCATGGATGAACTTACCCTCGGCCTTCATCTGTCCCTTGGCATCATCGATGGTGGCGCGCACGGCACCGCACTCATCGTGTGCCAGCACCAGGATGAGCGAGACGCCTAGGACCTCGACCGAGTACTCGAGCGAACCGAGGATGGTCTCGGCAATAACCTGACCCGCATTGCGAACCACGAATAGGTCACCGAGGCCAACATCGAAGATGATCTCCGCGGAGAGGCGGCTGTCGGCGCAGCCGAACAGGGTGGCGAATGGTCGCTGCTGCTCGCTGAGTGCCTCGCGACGATCAATGTCCTGGCGGGGGTGGGCTGGTTCACCCTTGATGAAGCGCTGGTTGCCCCTAATCAGGGCATCCCATGCCTGCTGCGGGGTCTCTGGGCGGTTTGATTCAGTCTGCATTCAAGCCTCCGAGGGGTAGTGGGATTGCTTCGAGGGAGTTGCGATCTGTGGACCGCAACACTAAGGATATAAGACCTTTAGATTCTGGGCCACCCGGATGGCGAACTGGTTAAATTCGGCTGTACTCGCGGTGCCGAAAAGTATGACTTGGTCGGTTCTCTTGCCAACGGTGAAATCGGCCACCAGCGCGTAGTCGCGGCTCTTTGGCGGATTACTTGGGCTGGTTGCCTTCCAGATGGTCCAGTTAATGCCGCCTATGACCTTTGAGCCGGTTGGGATGTCGCCCTGAAGCTGCAGGGCAATCCAGGTTGGGTTGGTGCCGTAACCCTGGGTGATGCCAAAGTACTGCTGGCTTGGACCCACAAAGCCCACGTACCAGGAGTCAACGCCGTCTGCGGTGCCGGAGGTAAAGCGGTCGGAGTTGCTGTACCAGCCCTTGCCCGGCAGCTGCGGGGCTGCAACGGGCTTCTTGATTGTGAGGGCAGTTGACTTTGCGTCTGCCCGGTAGTCAACCGGCGGAACCAGGCTGGTGGTTGGCCGTGGGGTAATCATGTACATGATTGCCACGATGGCAAGGCACGCTAGCAGCGAATAGACCAGGTTGTTTACGGTTTGCTTGGCGCGGCGCTGACGGGCTGCGGCATCACTCATCGGTGGCTGGCTTCTTGGTTGCGGTCTTTGCTGCGATGGCCGCGTCCAGACGCGACTTGGCGCCATTTAGCCACTTCTCGCACTGTGCAGCGAGGGCCTCGCCGCGCTCCCAAAGCAGCATGGATTCCTCTAGTGTTGCGGTTCCCTGCTCGAGCGAGTTCACAACCTGAACCAGTTGCTCGCGAGCCTGTTCGTAGCTGAGTTCAGCTACGTCTACGTTTGGGTTTTCCTTGGAAGTTGCCATCAGTACCTATCTTAATTCGCTTGCGTTGAGGCGACTAGTTAGCGGTTGCCGAAATCTCGCCCTGAGCAAGGCGCACCCTCAGGCCGGTACCCGCGGGTGCCTGCGCCGGGCCGGTGATGACCGTGCCGTCGAGGTTTCGCACCACCGAGTAGCCGCGGTCTAGAGTCTTCTGCGGCGAGAGGGCCGTCACTTGTTGACGCAGGTGCTCGAGGGTGCGGGCTTCGAGCACAAGAAGGTTGCCGAAGGCGTTGCGCGCCCTGCCCCTGGCGGTGTCTGTCTCTAGTGCGCGCTGCTCCAGGAAGGCGTAGGGGTTTGCCAGGATGGGGCGGCTCCGCACCTGGGCCACGAAGTCGAGTCCGCTCTGAACGCGGTTGTTCACCTGAACCGAGGCTCGCTGGAGCAACTGATTGATTTGCCTGCGTTCCTCAACAACGTCTGGAACCACGCGCTTAGCGGCATCGGTTGGGGTGGACGCGCGCAGGTCTGCTACGTCATCTAGGACGGGGCGATCGTTTTCGTGCCCGATGGCGCTGACAAGCGGTTTGCTGGTTGCCGCTGCGGCGCGAACCACAGCTTCGTCGGAGAAGGACAGGAGGTCTAGGAACGAGCCACCGCCGCGGGCCACGATGATGACGTCAACCTCGGGATCGGCATCGAGGGTTTGGATTGCGCGAACCAGTTCTGGAGCGGCTTTGTCACCCTGAACCAGCGAGTGAATGACCCTGAAACGCACCTCGGGCCAGCGCAGTTTGGCGTTTTGAAGCACGTCTTTCTCGGCGTCTGAGTCTTTACCTGTTACCAGGCCAATAAGGTTTGGCAGGAAGGGAAGTGGCTGTTTGTTCTGTGTGAGACCCTCGGCAGCCAGTTGAGCTCGCAGCCGCTCGATGCGCTCAAGGAGCTCGCCAAGGCCAACCTTGCGCATTTCGTAAACCTGCATGGTGAGCTTGCCATTTTTGGGCCAGAACACCGGTTTCACAAGAGCCACAACGCGGTCTCCGTGCTTGATGGTGGAGTCAATCTTGCCCAGATTCCAGGCGTGGATCTCTACCGAGGCCTCTTGGGTTAGGTCTCGCAGGGTTGCAAACATGCTGTTGGTGAAAGAGACCTTGGTAATCTCGCCCTCAATCCAGAGAAAACCGAGGCGGTCGATGTAGTCCTTGAGGGTCTGGCTGAGCCTGGAAACCGGCCAGGGTTGGTCCTGGCTGGACGACTTGCTGGCGGGCGCTTCCGCGCCCCAGCTGCCGAGGTCGCTCATAGCCAGCCTTTCACCGATAATTGGAGAGTGAATCCCACTAAGCCTATCGCCGACCACGGACACTTTGCCGAGTCCGCGGGAGCCCACCAGCCCGCCGCAAGCAGCCACAAGAAGGTGCTTCTGGCCAGCCCACGCGGCTACTGCGCTGGCGTTGACCGTGCTGTGATTGCGGTTGAAAAGGCTCTGGATCACTACGGTGCGCCTATCTACGTGCGCAAGCAGATTGTGCACAACAAGTTTGTGGTTTCTTCTCTGGAAACCCGCGGCGCCATCTTCGTTGACGAGGTGGACGAGGTTCCTGAAGGTTCCATCCTGGTGTTCTCCGCGCACGGTGTTTCGCCTGCGGTGGTTGCCGCCGCTGAGGCTCGGAACCTGCAGACCATCGATGCAACCTGCCCTCTGGTGACCAAGGTTCACCGCGAGGTTCAGCGCTTCGCCAAGGAAGACTACGACATCATCCTGGTGGGCCACACTGGCCACGAAGAGGTTGAGGGAACCGCGGGTGAGGCGCCGGATCGGGTTCAAATCATCGATGGCCCGGAGCACGCCGGCAAGGCAGTGGTGCGCGACCCGAGCAAGGTTGTGTGGCTGAGCCAGACCACCCTGAGTGTTGACGAAACCATGGAGACAGTGCAGCAGCTGCGCGTAAAGGTTCCAACGCTGCAGAACCCGCCATCGGATGACATTTGCTACGCCACCCAGAACCGCCAGGTTGCCATCAAGAAGGTTGGCGCCGCGAGCGACCTCGTGATTGTTGTCGGTTCGGCAAACTCCTCGAACACCGTTCGTCTGGTTGAGGTTGCGCTGCAGGCGGGCGCGAAGGCGGCCCACCGAGTTGACTTCGCTAGCGAGATCGACGACAAGTGGTTTGAAGGAGTTGACACCGTTGGAGTTTCGTCCGGTGCATCGGTGCCGGAGGTCTTGGTTGACGAGGTTCTGGAGTACCTTGCCGAGCGCGGCTATGGCGACGTTCGAACCATCACCACGGCCGAGGAGGACGTTCAGTTCTCGCTGCCGAAGGAACTTCGCAAGGATTTGAAGCAAGCGGGCGAGGACGTATCTAACAAGTTGAAGCGCTAAGCCTCGTCGCTTCTAGTTGCCCCGGTTCGGCGCCAGTCCAACTAAGTGCTAATGTCATAACAAAGTTTTCTATGACGAGGGAGCTCCGATGACCTACCGCCTTGCAGCAAGCGCAGAGATGCTCTTCCTAGACCTACCGTTTGAGCAGCGAGTCTCCACCATCCACGAGCTTGGCTACGAGGTTGAGATCTGGAACTGGGCCAACAAGGACCTCCCAGCGTTGGCGGCCACCGGCGCGGTGATTGGCTCGATGACGGGCTACCTCGAGGGTGACCTTCTAGAAGTTGACGGCATCGCGCGCCTACTTGAAACGGCGGCCGAATCCATCGAAGCATCGAAGATCATTGACTGCCCAAGGCTCAATCTGCACGGTACCGGACTAGACGGAAATGGTCAGGCAATTCGCAAGCTCTACAACGTGACCGGTGCGCAGTGGCTGAAAGCCCGCGACACGCTGGCTCGAATCGCGGAACTTGGTGAGAGGGCCGGCAAGGTCTTCATGCTGGAGAACCTGAACCTTGCTGTTGATCATCCCGGCACCCCGTTCGCTCGCGCGGAGGACACTATCGCGCTGGTGAGCTCCATCGATTCGCCCGCCCTTCGCCTAAACCTAGACCTGTACCACGCCCAGATTGGCGAGGGAAACCTGGTTGAGTTAGTGCGTCAGGCTTTCCCATACATTGGTGAGATTCAGGTGGCTGACGTGCCAGGGCGCTGCGAGCCAGGAACCGGCGAGATTAACTACGCTCGGGTTGCGCGCGAGCTAAAGGCGCTTCAGTACGGCGGGGTTGTAGGTCTCGAGGGATGGGCTCAGGGAGACTCCCGCGAGGCGCTCGCGGGATTTGGCGCGGCTTTCGCCTAAACGCCGACTCCCATCGCAATGGGTCAAACCCCAAAGTTGGTGGTCTTCACCAGACGCCCGTCGCGGGCGAAGGTTTTCCACTCACCAGTTTGGCGTCCGTGTTCAAACCAGCCACTTCGCATGAGTGTGCCGTCGGCTCGGTAAAACTCCCAGTAGCCGTGCATCTGGCCGGCTTGGTCATTCTCGCCTTTAAAGCGAGGAAGCCCGCTCGGGTAGAACGGGCTTCCTGGAGACATCTTGTGTCCTTTGCGAATCTTAGGCTAGAGGCTCATGCTCTTGCCGGCTGAGCCGAGCTCGTTAGCTGCCTCAACAACGCGAGCCGACATGCCGGCCTCGCCGATCTTGCCCCAGGCGCGTGGGTCGTAGGCCTTCTTGTTTCCAACCTCGCCGTCAACCTTGAGAACGCCATCGTAGTTGGTGAACATGTGGGCCGCGATTGGGCGGGTGAAGGCGTACTGCAGGTCGGTGTCGATGTTCATCTTGATGACACCGTGGCTCACAGCCAGGGCAATCTCCTCCGGAGTGGAACCCGAGCCGCCGTGGAACACGAGGTCGAACGGCTTGTCCTTGCCGTACTTGGCGCCAACTGCAGCCTGGATCTCGCCAAGTAGCTCTGGCTTCAGGACAACGTTGCCTGGCTTGTAAACGCCGTGGACGTTACCGAAAGTGAGGGCAACCATGTAGCGGCCGTTCTCTCCCAGGCCGAGTGCCTCTGCGGTTGCGAGGCCCTCCTCTGGGGTGGTGTAAAGGTGCTCGCCGTGGCCACCCTCTACGCCGTCTTCCTCGCCGCCAACAACGCCAACCTCAATCTCCAGAACCGCACCGATGCTCTTGGTGAGGGCCAGCATCTCCTTGGCAATGGTGAGGTTCTCTGCCATTGGAACAGCCGAGCCGTCCCACATGTGCGAGTTGAACAGTGGGTCCTGGCCTGCGCGAACGCGGTCCTTTGAAATCTCAATGAGTGGGCGAACGAATGCGTCCAGCTGGTTCTTGGCGCAGTGGTCGGTGTGAAGCGCAACGGTGATGCCATAGTTCTTTGCAACCTCGCGAGCGAATGCTGCCATGGCTGCGGCACCCGATGCCATGTTCTTGATGGTTGGGCCGGACCAGTAGTCGCCACCGCCGGTGGTCACCTGGATGATGCCGTCGGAACCAGCTGCTGCGAGACCAGCGAGGGCTGCGTTCAGGGTCTGGGAAGACGAAACGTTGATGGCTGGGTATGCGAAGCCGCCGTTCTTGGCGCGGTCAAGCATTTCGAGGTACTGGTCTGGGGTTGCTACTGGCACTTTGTGCTCCTAGGCGCGAGATTTTCATTCAGGAAGCGGCGCAAGGTGGCGCCTTGGCAACGTCGTTGGCTCCTCTACGATGTTACCAATAGACGCACCCCGAGGTCAGGAGCATCGTGACCGTTGAACACCTTTCCGCCCCAACTCCGGATATTTACCGGGCCACTGTTGCTGCTGCGTTGGCAAGCCGCCGCCTGATTGGCGCTGGCGACAAGAACGGTGTGGATGGGCTCGCGGTAAATGCCATGCGGTCATCGCTTGTAGGTGCGGGCTTTGGAGGGGTAGTAGTCATCGGCGAGGGTGAAAAAGACGAGGCTCCTATGCTCTTTACCGGCGAGGTTGTGGGCGACGCCTCAAATGTGGACTGGGACATCGCAGTTGATCCCATCGATGGGACGGCGCTCGCCGCTGCCGGTGTTCCCGGTGCGGTGTCTGTGATGGCTGCTGCGCCCCGTGGCGGAATGATGGCGGCACCCGAGGTTTACTACATGCAAAAGATCGTGGCCGGTCCGGTTGGCCGAGGCGTAATCGATTTGGACCTTGAGCCGGAGCGCAACATAGAGCTACTGGCGGCGGCGCTCGGCAAGCCGGTTTCGGAACTGAACGTTACCGTGATTGACAAGGGTCGCAACCAGGAACTGATTCGTAGGATCAGGGCCACAGGCGCCAATTGGGTGCCGTTTGCCGAGGGTGACGTTGCTATGGCGGTTGCTGCTTCCACGCCCGGAAGCGGAATCGATATGCTGCTGGGGATCGGTGGCAACCCAGAGGGAGTTGTGACCGCCTGTGCCGTGCAGGCACTGGGTGGATTCATGCAGGGGCGGCTTATGCCCCTTACCAAGGTTGAGATGGACGGAGCCGTAGCCGCCGGCTATGACCTGAATCGCAAGTTTGAGTTGAACGAGTTGGCGTCGGGGGAGCGGTTTGTTTTTGTGCTCACAGCCCTCACCGATGGCCCGCTAGCGCGCGGAATGCGCGAGGCCGATGGCGGAGTGTTTGTTGAGACCTACGTGCTCGACTCCGAGTTGGACGGCCCGCAAGTTATTAGCGAATGGATTGAGGCTTAGGCCTCGGCTGGCTCGTCGAGCAGCTTGTCGCGGTCTGGAGTCTCAATCAGGAACGACTCTGGGAGGTCGTTCACGTCCTCAAGACCAGAGGTTGGCTGTTGAACCTTCTTGGCACCCCAGCGCACCGCCATCTTGATTCCGTTGATTACGTCGAAGCCAACGCCTAGAACCTTATCGCCGTCGGCCAGCGGGTGGCTGGAGACGTAGGAGAGGAAGCCAGCGAGGGTGGCATCGCCCGCACCAACGGTATTGGAAACCTTTACCGGGTTGGTGCGCGCACCAATTGCGCCCTCGCAGGTTACCGCGATGATGCCGTCTGAGCCCATCGATGCAAGGACGGCCTCGATGCCGTGCTCGCAGAGTTCGGTAGCTGCATCGATGACGTCGCCCACTGTACGTAGGGTTCGGCCGACGGCCGAGGCCAACTCTTCTGCGTTTGGCTTGATTATTGCCGCACGACCGCTTCGTGCCCAGGTGTTCAGGGGCTTGCCGCTGGTGTCGAGTGCTACGCGAACACCGATCTTGTCCATACGGTCAAACAGCGGAGCCATGTCGATGAACTCGCCGGTGTACTTGTCGGCTGGGTGCGCGCCTGCAACCACGAGCCACTTCGATCCGGTCTCGATTACGGTCTGTTCGGTCAGGTCAATTACCTGAGCCCAGTCCTCGGCGGTCAGTGCGCGTGGTGGCTCGGTGATGCGTGTGGTGGTGCCGTGGTTCTCGATGATGGTGGTGGAAACACGGAGCGTACCCTCAACCCAGAGTGGCTTCACGAAGTGGTCGCTCTTGGTGCGGGTGATTACGGCTGGGTCACCATCGCCTACTGGAACAACGGCTGGAGAGTTGATTCCGGCAAGCGAGAGTCCGCGCGATACGTTGATGCCTTTGCCGGCAAGCTCTTCGCCAACGCCGTCGGCACGGTTTACTCCGCCAGGCACCAGGCTCTCAACGAAATAGGTTCGGTCTAGAACAGGTGCGGGGGTGAGGGTGACGACGGTTGGCCTCTGGGTCATGCCGGTCATGAGGAACTCCTCGAAAATACTCTGGAAACTGCCTTAAAGAATCTGCGAATGCAGTGCGGCAAACACCTTTGTAGGCACGCTCTAGTAACAAAGTATAGCCAGTGTCAGCATTCAAGCCGGCTTTTCCGCAAGTCTCAACGCTTCGAAATCAGTTGAATATTGCCGCTATAGCAGAGGTTTTCGACGGTTTGGGAAACTATTCACCCTCTGCTTCGGTATCTATTGCCCCTTCGGCTGCCGTGATTGCCTTTGGCGCCTCGGTTATCTCTTTTGGGGCGTCAATGGTGGTGGTGGCGAGCTGATTTTCATCGAGGTCGTTGAGTTTCCTAGCGGTTACCAAGAAGCGACTCTCAAAACTTCCAACGAACGCGTTGTACGCATTCACGGAACCCTTGATGCTGTTGCCAAGTTTGTCTGCCAGTTCGGCAATTTTGCCGGTGCGCTCGTAGAGTTCGTGGCCAATTTTTATCATGGCTCGCACCTGGTTTTCGTCTACGTTTTGGCGCCAGATGTAGTTGATGGTCTTGAGCACTGAGAAGAGGCTCACCGGCGATGCGATTGCCACATTCTTCTTGAACGCTTCCTCCAGCAGCGCGGGGTCAGCTTCGAGCGACGCGGCTAGCAGTGCCTCGCTTGGAATGAAGCAGATCACAAAGTCTGGGCTGGCGTTGAGGCTTGTCCAGTACGCGCGGGATGCGAGGTCGTTGATGTGACCGCGAACTGCGGCAACGTGCTGCTTGAGAAGGGCTTCGCGCCTGGCTTTCTCTTCGCCTTCGGCGATTGGGCTGATTTGGCTGGCTTCCTGGTAGGCGTTGTATGGAACCTTGCTGTCGATGGCTAGTTGCTTGCCACCCGGGAGGTTGATGACCATGTCCGCGCGACCAGTTGAGATGGTTGCCTGCTCGTCGAAGTCTGCGTGCTTTAGCAATCCCGCTAGTTCCACGAGCTTGCGCAACTGGGCCTCACCCCAAAGACCACGAACACTGTTGCTTGAAAGAGCATTGGCTAGCTGCTGGGTTTGGCGGCGCAGGTATTCGTCGCTCTCCAGGCTCTGGCGAATGGTCTCGTTTAGCGTTGCCACCTGTTCGGCGCGCTGTTTCTCCATGCCGGTGACCGCCGCCTGCATCTCCGCCAGTTTCTCTCGCATCGGCGCAATCGACTCAATGAGGCGCGATTCCTGCTGATCTTTCGCCTCGCGTGCCAGGCGCGCGGACTCCATCTGCTGAGTCTGCAACTTTAGAGCGGTTGCGGTTGCGGAGGCTGCGGCAAGCTCTGCTCTGAGGTTGGTTACGTCATTGTTGGAAGATTTGCTTCGCCCCGCGCCAACGAAATAGCCGGCGACGCCGCCGAGGACAGCGCCAACAAGAACGTAAATGATTTCGGTCATGAAGCGAGTATGGCAAACCGCCGTGACATTTTTAGTCAGTCAGTGGTTTGAGCAGGGGCTTGAGCCGCTGGCCGTTGGATTGCAGGATCTCCACGATGTCCTCGGCCCCGGTGGTGCGCGCCAGATACATCACAATATGCGCGCAGGCGCGCGAGTCATCCAGCGCATCGTGGTGGTTGAACTCCTCAAAACCAACCCGCATCGCTACCGACGGCAGTCGGTGCGAATCTAGTCCCGGAAATGCCTTCCGGCTCAACTGAACCGTGCAGGCATACTCCAGTTCGGGAAGCGCCACATCGATGGCCTCCGCGGCGGCGCGAAGCACGCCCATATCAAATGGCGCGTTGTGTGCTACCAGAACGTCATCACCGATGAAGTCGAGCATAACCGGGAGCACCTCGTGCCAGTCAGGGCCATCGGCTACGTCCGAGGGGTGGATTCCGTGGATGGCAATATTGCCGGGATGAAAGTCGCGGTAGCCCATCGGTGGCAGAAATGCGGTGGCCCATTCGTCCACAATCTTGCCGCCGCGTACCTTCACGAGACCCACCGCGCAGGGGCTGGCGGGGGAGTGATTGGCGGTCTCAAAATCGATCGCGGTGAAATCTACTGGCACCCGTCAATTAAACTTGTTTCCCATGGCCCTAACCATTGGAATCGTCGGTCTGCCCAACGTTGGCAAGTCCACCCTGTTTAACGCACTCACCAAGAACAACGTTCTGGCTGCAAACTACCCGTTTGCCACCATTGAGCCAAACGTTGGTGTGGTGAACCTGCCCGACGCCCGCCTCGGCAAGCTGGCCGAAATGTATGGTTCCGAGCGCCTGCTCCCTGCCCCAGTCTCGTTCGTTGACATCGCCGGAATTGTGCGCGGCGCCAGCGAGGGCGAGGGCCTTGGCAACAAGTTCCTGGCCAACATTCGTGAGGCAGACGCAATCGCTCAGGTTGTACGAGGTTTTACCGACGCCGATGTTGTGCACGTTGATGGAAAGGTTGATGCCGCAAGCGACATCGAGACCATCAACACCGAGCTGATCCTGGCTGACATGGAGACCCTGAACAAGGCTCGTCCCCGCATCGAGAAGGAAGTGAAGGGCAAGAAGGCGGAACCCGCAGCCCTGGACGCCATCGATGAGGCGCTCGCTGCACTAGACGCAGGCAAGCCGCTCAGCCAGACCACTGTTGACCTCACTCCAATCAAGGAGCTGGGTCTGCTAACCGCCAAGCCAATCATCTATGTATTCAACGTCGATGAGTCGGTGCTCACCGATGCGGGCAAGAAGAAGGCGCTCGCCGACCTAGTTGCCCCGGCGGAGGCCGTTTTCCTGGATGCCAAGGTGGAGAGCGAACTGATCGACCTCGATGTCGAGGAGGCAGCCGAGCTGCTTTCGTCGCTTGGCCAGGATGAAAGCGGTCTGGACCAGCTGGCACGCATCGGTTTCGATACCCTCGGCCTGCAGACCTACCTCACTGTTGGCCCCAAGGAGGCCCGTGCCTGGACCATCCGTAAGGGTTGGAAGGCTCCTGCAGCGGCGGGTGTAATCCACTCCGACTTTGAGCGCGGTTTCATCAAGGCCGAAATCGTTTCCTTCAACGACCTGATGGCCGCCGGTTCCATGAACGACGCCAAGGCCGCCGGCAAGGTGCGCATGGAAGGCAAGGACTACGTTATGCAGGACGGCGACGTGGTGGAGTTCCGCTTCAACGTCTAGTTTTCAAAAACTATTAGTAACGCCTTGCGCTAATAACGCAAGGCGTTACTATTTAACTGTGATTGTCAACTTTGCCGATTCGTCGACTGCCAAGGTCTGGCAGCGTGAACCAGTGAAGAAGTTCGGGCCAGATTTGCAACGGGCGGCTTATCGGAGGTTGTTGATTCTTGACGCCGCAGATTTCCTTCTAGATCTCCGCAGGCCGCCAGGCAATCGACTTGAGGCTCTCGCAGGTGACCGTATGGGGCAACATAGCATTCGCATCAACGATCAGTGGCGCCTATGTTTTGTCTGGACTCCAGCCGGCGCAGAAGACGTTGAGCTTGTCGACTATCACTAGCGGAACGGCAGAACCAATGAAACAAAGGAAGGAACTCAAATGAATAAGGCACACGCACCCATCCATCCAGGAGAAATCCTCCTTGAGGAGTTTCTGCTGCCCTACGGCGTCTCACAGTACGAGTTGGCCAAGACCGTCGGGGTTCCGCCTCGCCGCATCAATGAGATTGTCCACGGCAAGCGTTCAATTACACCCGATACCGCACTTCGATTGGCCAGGGCATTCGACATTAGTGACAGATTCTTTCTGAATCTGCAGGCCAGGTACGACCTTGAGGTGGAATCAGACAGGCTTGCCCACGTATTAGCCAACATCAAGCCGCTAAAGGCCGTTAGCTAGTCCAAGCCAACAATCTTGCAGTGAATCCAGAGGTCCTCTGCGTATTCCTCAATTGCGCATACCCGGTGGTAACCGTCCGCGATGATCAGGCTCACGCCTGCCGCGGCATCACCGCGAACCAGCAGGATGGGTGAGAGGCTGTCGCCGTTGGAGATCTTCTTTAGGTCTTTGTTCACGTGCCGATTGTCTGCCGGCAGTGCCTCCAGGCCAGAGGCCCGCAGAATATCTTTTGCCTTGAACTGGCTGATTTCTACCTGCCGCAGTTCCTCCGCAATCAGGTTTGCCTGCTCCGGAGTCATTAAAAGACTCAGATAGTTTGCCGCGGCTGCGTAGTCGTGCGGTTCAGGCTGTGCCAGCCAGTTCACGTCTTTCAAAGGCTGTCCTAGGCCTTGCCTGGCTTGCCAAACTGAATGCCCGTTAGGCCTAGGAACAGCTTCAAAACCGGGGCGGGCCACCAGCCAACGCGACGCTTCATTGCCTCGGTCTCCATGGCTAGGCGCAGGTAATGCTTCCTACTCTTGTTGAACTCTGTCATTCCCGCGTAGTAGTTGGAGCCCGCGGAGCCCGTCATGTCTAGCATGTCAACGATTGCGAACACGATCGCGGCTCCAGGGATAAGGAACAGCCAGCAGTAGTCGTAGAAAAATGTCAGGTCGCCGTTTTCGGATGGCAGCGTGAGGATGACCATCGCCGGGATTGCCCAGATTGCCGCAAGTGTCAGCATTGGTGGCACCCTGGTTGCTCCGTACATGGCAACCCGGACCGCGGTCTCCTCAACCGTGAGGTTCACCAATCCCTTTTTGCGGCGGTTCTTGTTGATGAAGATGGCTGTGACCACGAGTGCGCCAATGCCGATGATCTTAAAGATGCCGTTCATGTGATTCCCCTCAGTTGATGATTGACGTAAAACTAGCACAGCTGGCTGAAGCACGAACCCAAGAGGCGTGCCTGAGTGTTGACAGTGAATCCTAGGGAGTTAGCAGCGCTTGCGCCTACACTAAGAAAATGAGCAACGCAGCCACCCGCCAAGCCGCAACGATGTTTAGCGAGATTCTTGAACGGGTAAAAGCCGAGGGGCTTCTAAAGAAGAAGCCCTCTTTTTACATCATTCGCCTAGTAATCATTGGCGCCCTGGCCTCCGGCCTCTGGGTAGCAAGTGGTTTCCTTGGGCAGCTAGTTTCCCACGATTGGCCCTGGATTCTCCTCGGCTTCCTCTTCGCGGGCCTGCTTGGCATCCTGAGCGCTCAGTTTGGTTTTATTGCCCACGAGGCTGCCCACAGGCAGATTTTTAGGTCCAACAAGGCCAATGACTGGATGGGTTTGGTGCTGGCAAACCTTTTCGCCGGCCTCAGCTACGGATTCTGGCAGCGCAAGCACAATAAGCATCACCAGAAGCCCAACTTCATCGATGAAGACCCAGACATCAACATTCGAGTGCTGAGCTTTACTGTTGAGTCCCGTAATCGTAAGCGTGGATTCGAGCGCTGGCTGAGCAACCGCCAGGGCTACCTGTTTCCGATTCTGTTGTTCTTCACCGGTTTCGACCTCCTGCTGGACAGCTTTAAGGGCTTGGTCCGCAAGGAGCGCTCGGCTGGAATCCGCGCTCTGGAGTTCTCGCTGATGCTGGTGCGTCAGACAGGCCCTTACCTGCTCATGGGCTGGTTCTTCGGCTGGCTCTGGGCCATTGCCCTCTGGGCGTTCATGATGATGATCTTTGGTTTCTTCATGGGCGCGGCCTTTGCACCAAACCACAAGGGCATGCCTCTCATTGAGAAGGGTTCCAAGATTGACTTCTTCTCGCGCCAGGTGCTTACCAGCCGCAACATCAAGGGCAGCTGGCTGAAAGACAACCTCATGGGTGGCCTCAACTATCAGGTTGAGCACCACCTATTTCCATCGATGCCTCGCCCACACCTGCGCAAGGCGCACAAGCTTGTGGTTGAGTTTTGCAAGGAGCGCGGCGTACCGCTAACCGAGATGAGCCTTATGGCAAGCTACGGCGTGGTCATGCGTTACCTAAACAAGGTGGGTCTGTCTAAGAACGCCGACCCGTTCGTTTGCCCACTGGTAGCCCAGCTTCGCCCAATCTTCTAGGAGAAATGTGCAAATCTACACCGTAAACATCTGGGCGGTTCTGGTTGCCTCCGTGGTGCAGTTTGCCGTTGGTGCAATCTGGTTTGGCCCAAAGACCTTCTATCCGGTCTGGATTCGCGCACTCGGACGCGAGGTTCCAACCGAGCGAGTTGAAATGTCTAAAGGGGAGACAGCGCTAATGTTTGGCGGCACCTACCTTGGCGGCTTCATCCAGGCCCTAACGCTCGCACTCGTCATCACCTTGGCCCGCAACCTCGCTCCCGGCTTTGGTTGGGCCCAGGGCGCATTTTTCGGTTTCGTCTTCGGCGCCGGCTTCACCGCATTCGGCTCACTTTCGCACCGGCTCTTTGGTCAGGCGGACTTCAAGGTCTACCAGGCCATCAAGGTTTGGCTCATCGAGGTTGGCCAGGATGTGACCGGACTGATTCTTGCCGGCATCATCCTGGGTGCCTGGGTTTAATGGCCAAATCCGAGAAGTCAACCGGCCCCAAGGTTGAGGTTCGCAACGTAAATGTGCCCGGCTGGACGGGCAAAGTGGATGCCGCCAAATACGAGGCGATGAAGACCGCCCTAATGCGGATTCTACCCAAGCAGGCTCCCGGGCTAACGCAAACCGAGATGCGAAACCGCGTTGTCTTCCACCTGCCGCAGCACCTTTTTCCAAACGGTGAAAAGGCCGACTGGTGGAGCAAGTGCGTTCAGTTAGATCTAGAGGCTGACGGAATCATCGAGCGGGAGCGCGCGGCTAAACCACTGCGCTGGCACAGGGTCTAGTCACTTTTTGGCATGGGTTTAGCCATTTGGGAAGGCCTTAAACATTTTTGGCTCGGGGTGATCCCGAGCCAAAAATGTTTACAAGCTGTCTAGTGCTTGTGTCCGCCACACTGGCAGGATCCACCGCACTGGCAGTTTCCGTTTTCACAAGTGTTCATCATAAATACCGCCTCCAATCGGACGGGAAATCCCGTCGCTTCTATTATGCGCCTAGACTAGCCGCATGACTAAGCCATTCCTTTACAGTGTTGAACGCGAATACCCGGTGGCAATCGATGCCCTCTGGGATGCCTGGGTAAGCCCCGCTGCACTTCAAGACTGGTACTCGCCAACAGACCTCTCCGTGTTACTTGGCAGCGTTGAAAACGTTGCAGCAGAAGGCGGCCTCTGGACAGTTGCCGTTGATGTGCCGCAGTACAGCATGGTGGCCTACTTCTGGGGCTGGTACTCGGAGGTGGAGTTTGAGAAGAAGCTGGTGCACTCCATGCATTACACGCAGGACGCCGCCGAGTTTGCCAGGCGCGAGCCATCCGAGCTGGCTCACCAGGTAGTCATCGAGTTCGAAGACCGCAACGGCTCCGCCTGGGTGAAGTTCAGCCAGTTTGGTGACCTTCCTGAGGGTGAGGCGCCCCGTGCCCAGGCTGGCATGGAAAGCTACTTCGACAACCTAGGCATGTACCTAGCCCGCTAACATCTGTCGCAATAGACTTTGCCCATGACCGCATTCGTTGAAACCCGTCACCTTCCTGCGATGACCCTGGTTGGTCTGTCGGGCCAATTTGTCTCAGTGCTTGCGCCGAATCACAACGCCGATGATGCAATTCCGCAACTTTGGGGTAGCGTATTCGATGCCCTAGACGACGCAGACGAGTTCGAGTTTGGATGGGCTGTTGGCCTCATTCTGCCAAGCTCAGAGCCTAACGCTGAGCCCGGGCAGATGGAGTATTTCGCGGGCCTGGTAGTTGACTCCCAGCCGGATGAACTGGGTTCGCTTGAGGTGCGCCAGATCAAGGAGAGCAACTACGTGGTTTGCGAGCACCTCGGTTCGTTGGACGAGCTTGCCGAAACCACCAAGTGGTTCTATGAGGAATACCTGCCGTCCGCGGGCTTCGCCGAAAAGGTTGCGCCGCACATTGAGGTTTACGACGAGCGCTTCGACCCAGAGTCGAGCGAGTCTGTCGTGATTATTTGTGCGCCAATCGAAGACTAGTTAGGCTTCAGCGCGGTTATCTCGGCTGGGTGGTCAGCTCAGTGTCGCGGTTATCCTTGGAATGGCCCGATTGCGGAGTCAAGTTGGCTGCAAACGCCCTCGATAACCGTTTCGGCGGGCATGCCAGACTCCGCTAGTTTCACTCCGGTTTCAACGATTCCGCCCAGGAGCGCCATCTGCACGTGATTGGTGACGCCCAAGTCCCGAAGTGCACCGATGAACGGCTCAATCTGCTTGCGGTGAAGTGCGTTTATCTCGCGCTTGAAGCTTTCAGGCATTGGGAAGTTGGCTAGGGCGGTTGCGGTTAGGTGCATTCCCTGGGCGGCCTGGTTAATGACATTTTCAACGTAGGCGTGCGCGCGCGTGCGGGCATCGCTGCCGGTGTCAACAGCCGATTCAATTGCAGCGATTGATTCATCGAAGTCGTCAAGCACAACGTGCTCAATCATGGCGGTGCCGCTCTCAAAGTACTGGTACACGGCCGGCCTGGAGATTCCGGCGACCTTAGCTACGGCCCCCGGGGTTACTGCCTGCGGTCCATCTTTCACGAGGATTTCGCGTGCTACGTCAAGTAGGCGAATGCGCTGGTTTTCGCGGTGCTCGACAATCGACGCAGCGTTTATTTTAGGCACGGAACCTCCCTACCTAATAAGACTACTCTTCGGTTTGCTAGAGGTAGGAGGGGTTCAGTTAGTAGTGAGGTTTGCTTCAATCAGCTCTGTTACAACCGGGCTATCAGGAGATGTCACAGATCTGAACCGGCGAATTTCGCCGCTTGGTAGCGCCAGAAACTTTTCGAAGTTCCACATGACTGGGCCCGCCACTCCCAGCCCATCTTTGGCTTTGGTGAGTTTGGCAAACAGCGGATGACGGTTGCGTCCGTTTACCCACACCTTTTCGGCCAGCGGGAAGCTCACGCCGTAGCTGGTGCGGCAGAACTCTTGGATTTCGGCTTCGGTTCCGAGTTCTTGCTTGAACTGGTCTGTGGGTAGACCGATGACTACCAATCCTCGGGAGGCGTACTTCTTGTGCAAGGCCTCGAGCGCCTCGTACTGCGGCGTAAACCCGCACTTACTGGCAACGTTCACGTAAAGCACCACTTTGCCCGCGAGGTCATCGGTACTCAGTTTTGTGCCATCCATTAGTTGAATAGCGATTCCCGAAAGGTTGCTTTTGGCGTTAGTCATTGTGATTGCTCCTCAGCAATAGTAAACAGCGACCTGCGTCAATCCATTTCCCGCTATTTTGAAGTAATGACTGACAACCTTTTCACTCCCGATACCTTTGGTTTCTTCGCCGACCTAGAAACGAACAACAACAAGGCATGGTGGGAGGCCAATAAGGTTCGTTACGAGGATTCGGTACGGCGCCCACTCCTTGCGGTGCTGGATGCGGTTGCGGGGGAGTTTGGTGTTGCTAAGGTTTACCGCCCCTATCGAGACACTCGGTTCAGTGCAGACAAAACTCCCTATAAGGATCGGGCAGCGGCGGCAGTCTTCGGCAAGTCTGGCACGGGCTTCTATCTGGAGGTTTCTGCGCGTGGCATCGACGTTGGTGGCGGCTACTGGATGCCTGGCAAAGACCAGATTGAGCGGTTTCGCGCCGTTGCCGACGATGTTCGCCTATTCGGCGACCTTGAGGCAACTATCGAGGAGCTGGAGCAGTGTGGGTATTCCATGTACCAGCAGGACGCGTTGAAAACGGCACCCAGGGGATTCGCAGCCGACCATCCCAGGATCCACCTGCTGCGCCTGAAGCACATGGTTGTGGAGAAAATCATTTCGCCAGCGGAGTGGCTGACTTTGCCTGATTCCGCTGCCGCCATTCGTGCGGAGTGGCATCGCGTGGCGGTATGGAACGAATGGCTGGCATCGATGGTTGGGCCATCCACAGAGCCGCCGCGTGCCCGCTAGGCGCTCAAAGAGAAATCACAAACATTTTGGGTTTTTGTCACAAAATGCCCGCGGTCTAATAGTTCTGTGCCAAGAACCGCAAGAGTCGAGGCCCCAAACCGAAAGGACAATCAAATGTTCAAGCCATTCGCAACCAAGACCGGTGTTTTCACTGCGGCGTTCCTAGCTGGAATCGCGATTGCCTCCGTGGGCATCGCTCGTGCAGTTGAGGGAAGCCCAGCACCAACCCCAACAGACACCTCAATCGTGGCCCCTACCGACAGCCCGGCACCAGTTGTTGACCCATCGGCAACTCCCGTTGACCCATCGGCAACCCCAGTAGACCCAAGCGTCACCCCGCTGCCAACCTTTGGCGGTTCGGACGACGACTCTGACGACCAGGGCGAAGACGCAAACGAGGACTCCGGAGACGACTCGGACTCGAGCGACAGCTCCTCCAGTGACTCGTCCTCGAGTGACTCGTCCTCGAGTGACTCAACCTCTGGTGACTCGAGCAGCTCGAGCGACAGCAACGACGACTAGTCGCTACCCAAACCAAAATCGGCGCTCGGTCAGGCAACCTGACCGGGCGCTGGTGCTTTTCGCATGGTTAGCGAGTAGCCTGCGGCCGCCAGGCAGAGAATTGCTGCAGTGATCCAGGCGATGAAGTAGTCGCCCTCGAACTGGCGAATCCATCCGGCAAACGCCGATGCAATTGCGGCACCGATCATGTGGCTGGCGAACACCCAGCCATACACCAGGCTGGAGTTGCGAACTCCAAAGTAGCGGCGGCAAAGTTCAACTGTTGGTGGCACGGTGGCAATCCAGTCGAGGCCATAAAACACGATGAAGAACAGCATTGGCGGCTGTACATCCGGGCCAAGCACAAAGGGAACTGTGAACAGTGCGATTCCGCGAAGCCCGTAGTAAAAGACCAGCAGGTACGCCGAGTTGAAGCGGTCCGTCAACCAGCCGCTTGCGATGGTGCCGATGAAGTCGAAGATACCGACCACCGCGAGCAGATCTGCGGCCAGGGTGGTTGGCATGCCGTGATCATGCGCCGCGGGGATGAAGTGCGCACCGATGAGCCCGTTGGTGGTCCAGCCACAAACGAAGAAAGTGGCGGCTAAGGCCCAAAAAGCCGGCACGCGCAGAGCGCCGCGCATGGCTGTAAAGTTGGCGCGCACGGTGACGGGAGGCTTCGAGGCCATGTCGGCCGACGTGCCGCCGTATGGTCCGTCAGGAGGGGTTGGAGCATTTTTGAACCCCAGCAAGAACACTGGTATCAAGGCAATGCAAAACGCGGTTAGTATCAGGGTTGCGGGGCGCCAACCCTGATTGCTTGCAACGATGGTGATGAACGGCAGGAACAGTAGTTGGCCGGTGGCATAGCCGGCGGAGAATATGCCGGTGACGAGTCCACGGTGCTTAACGAACCAGGCATTGGCAACCTGCGAACCGAAGACAAGCGCAATGCACCCCGTGCCAACGCCAACCAATACGCCCCAGTCGAGATAGAGCTCCCATGCCTGCGTCATTACAGTCGTGAGCGCAGTGCCTAGAGCTATTAGGACGAGCGCGAAACTGGCAACCCGCTTTGCTCCGAAGCGATTCATGAACACGGCGGCGAACGGGGCAGTTAGGCCATAAACCAGGATGCTCACACCGACGGCGCCCGATGTAGTTACCCTGGACCAGCCGAATTCCATCTCAATCGGCATGTACATAACTGAGGTGGTGCTGCGGAAAGCAGCTGCCGCAATGAGCGTTAAGAAAGTTACGCCCGCAACTATCCAGGCTTTGTGAATGCGCATGGGGCTTAGCCTAGTCGGCGCATAGCCTTGCGGAGTGCGTTTAGCGCCTGTCCGGCCTGTTCCGCGCTTGCGTCGTGCCCGAAGGAGAAACGGACAGCGGTTCGGCAGGTGTCCTCGGCAAGGCCAAGCGCCTTGAGAACGTGACTTGGTTCGTCGGATCCCGCTGCGCAGGCCGAGCCGCTGGAGCAGGTGACTCCCGCGCTTTCCAATTCCAACAGCAGGGTCTCGCCGTTGATGCCGTCGAAGGTAAAGGATGCGATTGCAGGGTGGCGTGAGCCTGAATCTGGGGTTGCGCCCGTCAGGCTCGCCTTTGGGAACTCGGACAGGACCGCTTCGATGAAATCTTTGGTTACGGTAGCTACCTGTGATGCGTTGTTGTCAACTGTCTGGAGTGCCACGCCGAGCGCTACCGCCCAAGCCACGTTCTGGGCTCCGGAGCGCAACCCCCTCTCTTGGCCGCCGCCGTGAATCAGCGCTTCCGCCTCAACGCCGGCCTTCAGGTAGAGCAAGCCGCTGCCCTTTGGTGCACCAAACTTATGTCCGCTCAGACTCAGGGACTGAACGCCAAGGTTGGTCACGCTCGTGTTCAGCCAGCCGATTGCCTGTACGGCATCGGTGTGAAGGGGAACGCCCCGCTCCGCTGCGATGGCGGCAAATTCGCCGATGGGGTGAATCGTGCCAATCTCGTTGTTGGCCACCATGAGGGTCACGAGGGTTGTGTCTGGTCGGAGCGCAGCGCGCAGGTCAGCTGCGCGAATAGAGCCGTCGCCGGCCACGGGCAGAAGCGTCACCTCGAATCCGTGAACACGCTCCAGGTAGTCGATGGCCTGCAGCACAGCCTCGTGCTCGGTGGGGGAGGACACAATGTGACGGCCGCGTGGATTTGCAAGCGCGATTCCCTTGATTGCCAGGTTGTTGGCCTCGGTGGCTCCGCTGGTGAAGTAAATCTCCTCAGGATTGGAGCCTAGGAAGTTGGCACAGGTCTCGCGCGCCCAGTTGAGTGCGGCCTTGGCGCGTAGACCAATCTCGTGCACCGAGGAGGGGTTTCCGTATTCTTTGGTCAGGTAAGGCCAGGCGGCCTTGAGTGCCTCGGGTTTTACCGGAGTTGTGGCGGCGTGGTCGAGGTAGAGCACTAGTCGATCTCGATATCGAGGCCAAGGTCCAGCGAGTGAATCTGGTGGGTGAGCGCCCCTACGGAAATCACATCCACGCCCGTCTCGGCGATTGCTCGCACGGTGCTCAGATTCACTCCGCCGCTGGCTTCGATTACGGCACGACCCGCAACCTGGGCAACGCCGGCGCGCAGGTCATCGATGCTGAAGTTATCCAGCATGATGGTGTCCACGCCGCCCGCCAGCACGGCCTCGATCTGGTCGAGGCGATCCACCTCAACCTCCAGGTGGGTGGTGTGGCCGAGTTCGGCGCGCACACGGCGCAGTTCGGTGGCCAGGTCTTTGCCGCCCCTGGTGAGAATTGCCAGGTGGTTGTCCTTGGCCATCACGGCATCGGAGAGGCTGTAGCGATGGTTGTGGCCACCGCCGCAGGCAACCGCGTGTTTCTCGAAGGGGCGAAGACCCGGAGTGGTCTTGCGGGTGTCCACAATCTTGGCACCGGTGCCCGCAATCGCCGCAACATACTGCGCGGTGTGAGTGGCAATTCCTGCCATGCGTTGGACAAAGTTGAGGCCAACTCGCTCACCGGTGAGCACGGCGCGGGCTGGGCCGGTTACGGTGGCGATCACCTGACCGGCAACAAAGGAATCGCCCTCTGCAACTTCAACCACAACGTTAACCGAATCCTCCAAGAGCTGAAAGGCTGCGGCGAACACATCGCCTCCCGCCATCACTCCAGGCTCTCGGGAAACAAGTTTGGCGGTCGCAACGGAATCGGCTGGAATCAAGTGTTGGCTGGTGGTATCGCCCCATGGGGCATCCTCGAGCAGAGCCCGTTTTACCGCGTCTTCGATTATGAGCCTGGTGAGCATTACTGTGCCTTTCTTACCGCGATGGGGCGGGCGAAGTCTGGGCGGGTATCTGGGTAGTCGAGGCGATAGTGGGCGCCGCGGCTCTCGGTTCGCGCGAGTGCGGCTTCGGTAACTGCCTTCGCTAGGTCGAGTAGATTCGCGTCCTCGTAGTCGGTGAAGAGACGCAGCGAGCGCTTCTGCGGGCGCCAACCGATGAACTGCTCGAGAGCACCCCGAAGACCGAGGTCCTCGCGTGCCAGGCCAACGCCGTCCCACATCTGAGTCTGCAACTCGACGCGGTCCACCACCGGAGCGGTGGAATCGTAGCTGAGGTCAACATCGAGGGTTTGTAATGGTGGTTGATTCTTGAAACGGGCGAATTCGAAGTCCGCTGGCCAGGGCTGGTCGAGCACGTCCGCGGAGCGGTCTGCAAACACAAGCGATTCCAGGAGGCTATTGGACGCAAGGCGGTTTGCGCCATGCGAACCATTGCAGGCAACCTCACCGATTGCAAACAGACCCTCAACGCTGGTGCGACCGTGGAGGTCGGTGGCCACCCCGCCCATCCAGTAGTGCGCCGCAGGCGTGACCGGAATCGGCTGCTTGGCCAGGTTGAGACCGTAGGTCTTGCAGGCGGCGGTGATGCCGGGGAAACGCTGGCGCAGGAAGTCTTCACCGAGTGCTGTGGCATCCAACATCACGGGTTCACCGCCCTGAGAGAGCATCTCCTGCTGAATAGACCTGGCGACAACATCGCGGGGAGCGAGCTCGGCCATCTTGTGGATCCTGGTCATGAAGCGCTCGCCGCGATTGTTGATGAGCACCGCGCCCTCACCGCGCACAGCCTCAGAGATCAGGAACGAACCCGGCACGGCCAGGGCGGTGGGGTGAAACTGGTAGAACTCCAGGTCTGCGAGAACGGCTCCAGCGCGAAGTGCCAGGGCCGCGCCATCGCCGGTGGTAACCGCGGGGTTTGTGGTGTGTCGGTATAGTTGGCCGGCGCCACCGCTTGCCAAGACAACGATGTCGGCATCGATGGAGGCAAGGCCATCGGATGAGAAGACCGAGACACCGGCAACGCGATCGTTTTCGAGCACGAGGTCTGTCACCAGCGTGTGCTCTAGCACGGTGGCTTTGGACCTGCGAAGGGTTTCCACCAGGGCCTTGCTGATTCCGGCACCGGTGGCGTCGCCGCCAACGTGCAGAATACGTGCGTGGGAGTGCGCGGCCTCGAGTCCGAGTGCGTAGTCGGTTCCGCGGGCCTCGGCGTCGGCCTTGGCGGCACGGTCAAACTCCACTCCAAAGCGAATGAGTTCGTTCAGGCTCTCGGGCCCCTGTTTGCACAGTGCCTCGACGGCAGGCTGCCAGCACAGGCCGGCGCCCGCGTACATGGTGTCTGCTACGTGTTCGGCAACCGTGTCGTCCGATGCCGTTACCGCCGCAATGCCGCCCTGCGCGTAGTGGGTGTTGGATTCGCCAAGCACGTCCTTGGTGATGAGCGTTACGTCGTGCTTGGCCGAGGCCTTCACCGCGGCGTAGAGCCCGGCGATACCGCTACCGACAACGACTACTCTCACGACTGGTTGCTTTCTGACTTAGAGGGGCTTCGCGGCCAGCATGCGCTCGAGTGCAACTTTGGCGTTGTCCTGCACTGACTCTTCAACGGAAACCTGGTTCACCACATTCCCCTTCACCAGCTCCTCCAGCACCCAGGCCAGGTAGGCGGGGTGGATTCGGTACATGGTGGAGCAGGGGCAGATAACCGGGTCTAGGCAGAAGATGGTGTGCTGCGGGTACTGGGCGGCCAGGCGTTGAACCATGTTAACTTCGGTGCCTATGGCAAAGGTGGTTGGCTCGGTCGCCGCTGCAACTGCCTTGCGGATGTAGTCGGTGGAACCATATTCGTCGGCAGCAAGCACAACGTCCATCGGGCACTCCGGGTGAACAATCACGCGCACTCCGGGGAATTCGGCGCGTGCCTTCTCTATCTGGCCAACATTGAAGCGCTTGTGAACCGAGCAGAAGCCATTCCACAGAATAACTTTGGCGTCACGCAAGGTCTGCTCTTCGTTGCCGCCCAGGTTCTTGCGACCCCACCAGAGCGGCATCTGGTCCAGGCTCACGCCCATGTGCAGCGCGGTGTTGCGACCCAGGTGCTGATCTGGGAAGAAGAGCACACGCTCGGCGCGCTCGAAGGCCCACTCCAGCACAACCTGAGCGTTTGACGAGGTGCAGACAATTCCGCCGTAGCGGCCGCAGAATGCCTTGAGCGCGGCGGAGGAGTTCATGTAGGTGACCGGCAGCACGGGAATCTTGCCCTCGGCATTTGGCTCGGTGCCGTAAATCTCAGAAAGCTGACGCCAGCACTCTTCCACCGATGTGATGTCCGCCATGTCGGCCATAGAGCAACCGGCGGCTAGGTTGGGCAGAATCACGGATTGGTCATCGCCGCTCAGCACATCGGCGGTCTCTGCCATGAAGTGAACGCCGCAGAACACGATCGCCTTGGCGCTGGGGTGGTCCTTGGCTGCAACGGCCAGCTGGAATGAGTCGCCCAGGTAGTCGGCGTGCTGAACAATCTCGTCGCGCTGGTAGAAGTGCCCGAGAACCACAACGTCGTCACCGAGAGTGGCCTTAGCGGCACGGATGCGGTCGTGCAGCTCTTCATCGCCTGCCTGGCGGTACTCAGCGGGAATTTGCGCCTGAACCGGGGACCCCGCCGGGATGTGGTCTGAAGAGCTGGCGCCCGGTCCGTACTCGGCCACGCCCTTGTCAAACTCCCACGGACCCTTGGCCAGGTCGGTGTCGCAGGTGGATCCAGGGGCAGACTTTACTGCTAGCTGAATGCGTTCGTTCACAGATGCGGTGGTTGCCATTTGCTGCTGCTTTCCTAGTGCGAAATCTTGTTTAGTGGGCCGCGATCGGCCAGGCTGCGGGTCTTGTCGTAGGTGTAGATTGCGGGTGGTCGATGGCTTCCACCTTCAACAACGCGGCCGGTTGGGAGGATTGCCCCGGATGCCTCAACGCTGCGGCGGAAGTTGCCTGGGTCAACGGCCTTGCCTAGCACAATCTCGTAAACCTCGCGCAACTGTGCCATTGTGAATTCCTCGCCCAGGAAGCCGTGTGCCACGCGCGAATAGTTGACCTTGGCGCGTAGGCGCCAGAGCGCGTAGTCAACAATCAGATTGTGGTCAAAAGCCAGCTCCGGCAGCGCGTCCGCGCAGAACCAGTGAACGTTCTCGCTCTCTACCGCGCGGTCGGCTTCGTCGGTTCCTACCAGGGCCCAGTAAACAATCGAGACCACGCGGTCTTGGTTGGTCAGGGGAGTGCTTGAGCGGTCGGGGTTGCCAAACGAATACAGCTGTTCAAGGTAGCGCGGGGTTAGCCCCGTGGTCTCGGCCAGGTTTCTGCCGGCCGCATCCTCCAGCGACTCGGCTCCAACCAGAGGGCCGCCGGGAAGCGCCCACTTGCCTAGGTGTGGCTCACGAATTCTGCGAACCAAAGGCAGCATAAGTGTGAGGCGACCAGACTCATCGGGGCGCAGCGCAAAGATCACGTTGCTGATTGCCAGGGTGAGTGACATCCGTGATCCATTCAGTGGGGGAGTGTCTAGAAGGCGTGGCTAGAAGGCGTTTCAAGAAACCCGTAAGAGTTTTTATGACTTTAACTACTATACACACTTAGTGTCAAGGTGACACTAACCTTACAAACCGAAACCTTTGGAAACTTCCCAGTGTTGGCGCGGTTTTTGGAGGTATGGTTTTGATATCGCAATACTGCGGGGACGCACCAAAAAGAAAGCCTCAACGATGAGCCACCAGGATTTTGTTAGAAATCTTCGCCCAGACCGCAACCTAGGCATGGAGCTTGTTCGTGCCACCGAGGCCGCAGCAATCAGCGCAAGGCACTTTATTGGTAAAGGCGACAAGAACGCAGCCGATGGTGCCGCAGTGGATGCAATGCGCGCGTTCCTTGCCACCGTCGAGATGCAGGGCGTCATTGTGATTGGTGAGGGCGAAAAAGACGACGCCCCCATGCTGTACAACGGCGAGCAGGTTGGTAACGGAACCGGCCCGATGTGCGACATCGCGGTAGACCCAATTGACGGAACCAGCCTCACGGCGGCGGGCCGTCAGAACGCGCTAAGCGTGATTGCGGTTGCCGACCGCGGCACAATGCTGGATGCCTCGAGCGTCTTCTACATGCAGAAGCTTGTAGCCGGCCCGGAGGCCCATGGTGTTCTAGACATCCGCCTGCCTATCGCAGAAAACATCAAGCGTCTGGCAAGGGCCAAGAACAAGCCGGTGGATGAAATGGTCATCGCTGTTTTGGACCGCCCACGCCACCTTCCGCTGATCGAGGAGATCCGCGCGGCGGGTGCGGCTACTCGACTAATGCTCGACGGCGATGTGGCTGGTGGCATCAACGCCGCCATGTACGGAACCCGAATTGACATGTGTGTTGGCACTGGCGGTAGCCCGGAGGGTATCGTGACCACCTGCGCAATCAAGGCGCTAGGAGGCTTCATCCAGGGTGTTTTGGCTCCCAAGGACGAGGAAGAAGCCGCACGCGGAATTGCCGCGGGGCTCAAGATGGGCCATGTCTATGAGGCGGACGAGCTGGTGAAGAGCAACAACACTCTGTTTGTAGCCACTGGTGTCACCGATGGTGGACTGGTACAGGGCGTTCGTCGCAAGGGTCCGATCATTCGCACCGACAGCATCATTCTTCGCAGTGCCAGCGGTACCTTCCGCCGCATCCAGAGCGATTACGCCGCCGACCGCTGGGGCTAAACCGCTTTGATGAGCAAAGCCTTCGCGCTTCTGGTGGCGCTCACCTCCTTCATGGAGCTCTTCGATGGCACGGTGGTTCAGACCGCCCTGCCTGCCATGAGTAGAGACTTTGGAATTGCCCCGGAAACCGCCGCGGTGACGATGGCGGCATACTTCGGCGCGGTTGCGGCAACCATTCCGCTGTGCGGTTGGTTGGCGCAGCGGATGGGTGTCAGGGCGGCCTTTTTGAGCGGCGTTGGCTTGTTCACCTTTAGCTCGGCGCTTTGCGGTTTTGTCCCACTTGGAGAATCGGGTTTCCTCTGGCTCCTCATCTTTCGAATAGCACAGGGCGCGGGTGGCGCCGCCATGATCACGGTTGGCCAGTTGGCCATTCTGCGGGTTGCCCCGCGTGAAAAACTTCTCAACGTAACCGCGTACCTAATTTGGCCGGCGCTCGCCGCGCCTGTCATCGCTCCGCTCGCGGGTGGACTAATCACCGATGCCTTCGGTTGGCGCTGGCTGTTTTGGATAAACCTCCCACTGGGCATTTTCGCCGCGATGGCCGCTCTCCGAGTTGTTCCAGCTCTCGAGGCAAGCCCAGGCAGGCGCGTAGATTGGCGCGGAGCAGCTCTCCTCGGGTTTGGGCTGTCTGTCACGATCCCAGCGCTCCAGCTTGGCGAGGTTCTCGCCCCTGTGGCACGAATGGTTGCGGTAGTGGCTGGTCTGGCGGCGCTTGTCGCCGGCGTCCTCTGGATGCTGAGGGTTCCCGAACCTTTGTTGAACTTGCGTGTCTTTGCAGTGTCAACGTTCAGGGCTGGCAATCTCGAGGGTGCCATTTATCGCGGTGTTGTCAGTGCGGTTCCCGTAATTCTCACTCTGTTGTTTCAAACCGGTTTCGGCTGGAGTGCGGCGTTTTCCGGCGGGATGGTGATGGCCTTGTTTGCGGGGAATCTGGGAATTAAGCCCTTTGCTAACTATTCGGTTCGCCGCTGGGGTTTCCGCTCTGTAATCATCGGGGCCACCATCGCTGGTTCTGTAACCCTTGTGCTTGCGGCCAATCTTTCGCCACGTGTTGCGCTTTTTGAGGTGATTCTGCTGCTGGTTGTGAGTGGTGCTGCGAGGTCAATTGGCTTCACGGCCTACACCACAATCCAATACGCTGACGTGCCCAAAGACCAGATGGTGGCGGCTAGTCCAATCTCCTCAACTGTGGCGCAGCTGGCTACGGGCCTGGGTATTTCTTGTTTTATGGCCTTGGTTTCAATTTCGCACAGTTTCTCATTCACCCTTACTGCGATGAGCGCCGTGCTGCTTGCAACGGCTCTCCCCGCTGTCTGGATGAATAGGCGAACAGCCAGCCACGTGCTCTCCAAATAGCGGCTCGCAGGTGCGTGACAGTGGGCATCTTGCCATTTTTCAACTTGCTCGTGCTAGTAGAAAATTCATAACGATTTGGGTAACAAAACCTTCAACACAAATCTGGCGGGTAATGTTACTATGTCATTACAAAGTCGGTTTGAAATGGAAAGAGAAACGATGTCTGAGGCCAAGCAGCCATTTGATGTAATCACCATGGGTCGCGTTGGTGTTGACATTTACCCTCAGCAGATTGGCGTGGGTCTTGAAGACGTTACTTCCTTCGGAAAGTTTCTCGGTGGAAGCGCAACCAACGTTGCAGTAGCCGCCGCCCGCCACGGCCACAGCTCGGCAGTCATCACCCGCACTGGTGCAGACCCATTCGGCAAGTTCATCAAGCAGGAACTGGTGCGCCTCGGCGTGAGCGACGAGTTTGTCTCGGCCGTACCGGGCCTACCAACTCCAGTTGTATTCTGCGAGATCTTCCCGCCAGACGACTTCCCGCTCTACTTCTACCGCGAACCAAAGGCTCCAGACCTCGTAATCAACCCCAAGGAACTGGACCTCGACGCAATCTACAACGCCAAGATCTTCTGGGCCACCGTAACCGGTCTAAGCCAAGAGCCAAGCCGAACCAGCCACTTTGTGGCATGGGAGGCTCGCAAGAAGCGTCAGCACACCATCCTTGATCTGGACTACCGCACCATGTTCTGGTCTAGCCCAGAGCTGGCAACCGAGCAGGTTTCAAAGGCGCTCGAGCACG
>Ga0213920_1000522_pt1 | contig 29156 bp, 25 predicted proteins | sample McNCre1117MG_FD_161054 | JGI IMG/M metagenome (GOLD analysis project Ga0213920, IMG submission 161054) | Freshwater microbial communities from McNutts Creek, Athens, Georgia, United States - 11-17 MG | ecosystem: Environmental > Aquatic > Freshwater > Creek | place: USA: Georgia | collected...
ACCACGTGCGCCCCGAGGACGACGGCACCGTGCCGGCGGTAGAGATGGCGGCCCTGTTTGGAGCGGTGGTCATCGAGAAGCACTTCACCGACAACAAGCAGGGCGTTGGAAACGACCACTACCACGCGGTTGACGAACACGACCTGCGCGCATTTATGGACAAGCTGGCCATCTACAAGACCCTGTTCGGCAAGCGCGACCACTCGCTCGAGGCCCAGACCTCGGCAATCACCAACGCCCGCCGCCGCGTCATCGCTGTGCGCGACCTACCGGTTGGACACGTCATCACCGAGGACGACCTGATCGCGCTGCGCTCAAACGTGGGCATCGAGATAGCCCACTGGGACAAGGTGGTTGGCAGCACGGTTGCGCTTGCGGTTGGAGCTGAGCTACCTATTGAGTGGAGCCAAATACGCTAGCGAGGTCATGGAGGTAGTTTGACGCGCCGAGCATCGCTACCGCCCCTAAAGCGCCAAAAATCGCGAGCCCAATTGCCCATTTCGCGGTTTTGCTATTCGTTGCTGCGCCACTTTTTAGTGAGTTCACATGGAAAGTGACGAAACCAAGTACCAGTAGCGAAAATACCAGGATTGCACCAGAGGCCTGACTCAAGATGGTGCTGAGTCCAAGACTGAGCATGAGCCCCAGACCGAGTGCAAATCCTGCGGAAGCGCCCTGCGCCGGAATACCGCCCGCCGCCCCCACGATGGCCCCTAGAACTCCACCCACAAGGGCCACTGCGAATGCGGCGACCATTAGGCCGGCGCTTAAAATGAATGAGGCTAAAGCTAAAATCAGCGACGTTTCGACCCTGCCGAGAATCCTCCGGGTTGCTGATTTGCTGCCGCGGGTGGAGTCAGTTGTTTGGCCCGACGCCGGCTCCAAAGGCTGAACGTTATTGTCTTCTTGCATTTTTACCCCCCGGTATTCATCGTGCAAGTGGCTTTAGATTACCCCTAGAAACCAATCTGTTTCATTATTCGGCGAACAATTCGATCGTTGCTTCGCCTCGAGGTTGACTCGATTCCGCGCTGGTGAAGCTTGTAACGCAGGTCGTGGTTCTCGATGAGCTCGCGCAGGTGAGCCGAGAGCGTCTCCACGGATACCAGTTTTCCAAGACCCAGCATGAGTACACCGTTTGAGGTCTGCACGTGGGTGTGGGTGAGTTCCTTCTCGTTCTGCGCTAGGCACAGGGTTGGAATGCCCATCGATGCCAATTCGGTGATGGTTCGCCCAGCCGATGAGAGCGCAAGGTCTGCGTTTTCCATCACGGCCGGCATGTTTTTCACGTTGCTCAAGACCCTGACGCGGAGCCGGTATTCCTTGGGATCAATCAAGTCCGAGCCCAGCCCACGAACCAGGGTAACCCGGCCTTCAAAGCCCGCGGCCTCGAGCGCCCGCAGTGCCTTAGGCGCCAGGTTGGATGGGTCGGTGCCGCCGAACAGCACCAGCACCTCGTCCACTCTCTCGTGGAATGCGATTGTGCGGTCGATGGTCTCGAAGGCGGGTGCCAAGATGGCGTTCTCCATACCCTTCAGCTGACGCTCGTTCGGCACCCTCGGGTTCTCATACAGGTCCGCTATCAAAAGGTCGGCAACCTCGGCGCCGTCGCCAAGGTCCTCAAAAGTAATGACCTTGCAGAATCCTCCGAGGAGTGTCACAAACTCGGCAACGTTATCAAGGCGGTCGAGAATGACGAGGTCGGCTTTGGCCCTGCGAGCGAAACTAAGGAACTCCAGGTCGCTCTCAACCTTGGCCACCTGGAACGGGTAGTCGGCAAAGAACTCTGCTCCAAGCGGCTTGTCCTCGCTAAGCACAATGGTGATGTCGTGGCGGGCAAGCGAGTATGCAACCGCGAGGCTTCGATAAACGTGCCCCATGCCCAGTTCCTTGGCGGCATCGGTACGAATCAGGATGCGCTTGCGGCTGGCAAGGTGCTCCGCAACCGCCCAGTCGCTGAAGGTGTCGATGTCCAGACTCTCGCCGTCGGGAACCTCCACTAAGGCAATCGGCTCCACAATGCGCGTGCCCTTAGCCACGATGTCCGAGATACGAGCACCGATGATTGCCCCAGATTCCTTGAACTTTGGCGGCAGCTGCTGTCGGTTCACCCGCGCCGCATAGTCGGGCTTGGGGCTGCCATCGGAGTCGATGACCCAGCCGAGATGCCTGTCGTCAACCACTGTGATTACCGAACCGGCACCCTCGGCAAAGCGTTCGAGGGCCTCGTGGATGCGCTCGGGCTTGATGAACGGGCAGGTTGGCTGCATGGTCAGCAGAATGTCACTGTCAACTGCGCCAAGTTCCCTCAGGAACGGGATGGTTCGAACCATGACCTCATCGAGTGTGGCCTTGCCGGTGGTCTTGGCCTCGCGGGCCACGACAGCGCCGAAGCGCTCCGAAATCTCTGCGATTTCGTCGTCATCGGTGATAACAACAACTCGGCCGCGTTCGGTGCCGGACAGCGCGCACCTAATGGTTCGGGCGATCAGCGGCTCGCCCTCGAGCAGGCGCACGTTTTTTCGGGGAACGCCAGTTGAACCGCCTCGCGCGGGAATCACAATCCAGGGCGAGACCATCGGGGCTTAGCGCTCTCGGTAGATCTTTGGTGGAACGCCCACGCTAAGTTCGATGTCGCGAACGCGGTGGAGGGTCTTGGTCGTGAGTGAGCGCACACTCATGATGCTGTCGGCGATTATTCCAAACAGCAGAACCTGAACCGCGCTGATTAGAAGCACCGCTCCCAGGATGATGGACTGCAGGTGACCGGTCTGGTTGCCCTGGGCAGCGGCGATCAACCAAGGTAGCCAAGCTAGGCCACCTAGAAGGAATAGCACGAGGCTGAGTGGAAGGAACAGGTGCATAGGGCGGTACTGCACGTAGATGCGAACCATGGTCCAGGCGTTGCGGCGAACGTACTTCCAGGTGCTTCCGAACAGGCGGCTTGGGCGAACCGAGTCGTTTCGCTTCACGTGCACGTTGGTTAGCGCCAGCGAGGCGTCAGAAACCTGGATGAGCGATTCGATGGTGTAGGTGAACTTGGTTACCAGATTGATCTGGAGCGCGGCATCGCGGCTGAAGGCGCGGAATCCGCTGGTCGCGTCCTGAACCATGGTGCCGCTGAACTTGCGCACAACGCTGGTTCCGAGCGACTGCAGGTAGCGCTTCAGGCTGGAGAACTCGTTCACCGATGCGGTGTCGCGGTCGCCAACCACTACGTCGGCTGTGCCATCGACAATCGGCTTAATCAGGGCAGGGATTGCGCTGGCGTCGTACTGGTTGTCGGCATCGGTGTTCACCACGATGTCGGCGCCAAGCTTGAGCGCCGCGTCGATTCCGGCCTGGAAGGCGCTGGCTAGACCCTGGTTCTGAGTGAACCGCACCACGTAGTCAACGCCATTGGCGAGGGCCACCTCTGTGGTGTTATCTGAGGAACCGTCATCGATGACCAGCCACTTGACCTCATCAACACCCGGAAGCTCTCGGGGTAGTTCGGCCAGGGTTGCTGGAAGAAACTCGGCCTCGTTGAGGCAGGGAATCTGGATGAAAACTTTCACTATTTGCTAAGCCTTTGCTTTTTCTTCGGCGCCCCAGATCTTGTCGTTCTGAACCAAACCAACAAGCGCTGTTACTAAGAAGATAGCAAAGGACTGCAGCCACATTCGGTTTAGGCTGTCAGACCATCCCGTGCGCCCCAGAGTTGGGTGGCCAAACTGGCCGCCATCGAGCATCTTGACGATGAAGGATGCCAGAACGATTGACACGCAAATCTCGACAAGTGCCTTGTGTTCTGGCGAGAGCTTGCGGAGCTTTCCGAGCAGTAGCACGAAGACCAGTCCAACGAAGAACCAACCCCAACGCCCCGAGCCGCCCAGCAGGTTGTCGTAGAGGGCCTGATTTCCCTTGTGCAAATCCTTGTGGAACCGAATTTCGGCGAGCACGAACACAACTGCCATGCCAACTATGGCAACAACCACGATTCGTTTGCGCAGCCAGTCGAAAATCTTGAGAGCTGGAAGCAGGCCCAGTCCAACCGCGATTGCCATGAAGACGTACCACGGCAGATGGGTGGCGTTGATTATGTACGAGTGGTAAGTGGCCAGCCACATTGTGAGACCAAAGGTTCCCGAGGTGATGATCCACATGATCTCGCGGCGTCGAATCCAGGGCTGAGCCAGTAGCGGCAGCACTATTACGGCAGCCATCAACACACCCTCGATGCGCGAGGTGCTGGCGGTGAAGACTCCGAGGCAGATGACCAGAACCTGGTCGCGGGTGATGTGGTATTCGCGCACGGCAATGACAACCGTCACCGCGGCGGCGAGCATTCCAACCGCGGTTAGGGTGTGCCCGTTGATGTAGAAGATGGCGCGCAGCGGCATAACTGTGCTGAACGTGATTGCAAAGAGAGCTCCGGAAATCCAAAGCACGCGCTTCTTGGCAACACCAGCGGTGAGTTCGCGAATCGCCCAGATGATGAGGCAGCCGAGTGCACCAAAGATGTAGGGCGTCATGCCGCTCAGATACTGCCCGGATGGTCCGAGAGCCAGAAGCAACGGGTAGGAGAATCCGCGCTTGATTGCGGTGTGACCGTTTAGGTAGCCGATGTTCCCGTTGATGTCGAACAGGTGAGAGAACGTGAGGATCCAGAGCGAGTCTCCGTGCGGGGTTCCCGTGAAACCAATGATGCGGGTGCTGATGACGGCGAGAATGGCAAGTCCTGCGCCGATCAGCAGGTTCTTGTAGAGCCCGCGCCCCGCCTGCCAGGCCGATATGACTAGGCCCGCCGCAAGAATGCTGAAGAAGCTAAACGCGCCAATCCAGCGTTGGTTCACCATGTTCATGGTGGAGAACAGAACGTCGCGGATGAATACCGCGACCATGAGGCCAACTGGCACGCTCAGCCACATGTTCTTCACGCCAAGCTGCCAAGCGATGGCAATTCCGCCGAGTGAAATCAGCAGGAGGACCGCAAACTCAGTTACCATTTGGGTCCCCAATCAGGTTTCGGTAGATGTTGCTGTCAAGCAGCATGTAGGTCTTTACGAATCGTGTCTGTAGGCCAGGCTGCAGCTTGTCGCTGATGAGTTCGCTGTCGTCAACGCGAATGCCAATGAAGGTTCGATACGGAGCACTGTTCTGAGCGTCCCAAACCAGCCAGAGGTTGCAGTACTTGCTGGACTGCCCGCTGCAGTGAGTGATGGTCTCATAGCGACGGAAGTGGAGAAGCTTGCTCAGAGCAACCTTGCCGCGCACATCGATGGGGTTTTGACTGCGGTCGATCGAGTGCACCTTGAAGATGTCGACCAGCTCGGGCTCCAGGGAGAACCCGTCTCCGAAGCGATCGCCAGTGTGGTTGATATCAACCTGCGAGAAGTGGTTGGTTAGCACAACGGGCGCACCCTCCACCCAGTGCGAGTGCTCAATCACTCGGTTCACGCCAAAGGTCTTGTTGTGACCGATAAAAGGCAGGTCGTGGTTGATCACGAAGAGGTTGATGACCGTGATGGCAGCAACTCCCGCGTTTAGCAGCCAGAACCGCCAGGACTTCAGGGTATTCATTTCTTAAACTCCGCCGGGATCAGGGCGTCGAGGCCCGGTTCTAGGTGCTTAGCCCAGGTTGATGTGATGTGACTATTGTCCTTGTAAACCACGATGTTGCCCACCACGGGAGGGCAAGTCTTCAGCGAGCAGAAAGAGTTTGTGAAGTCGGCGATTAGCACGTTGTTCATGCCGGCTACTGCGGCAGGGAATACATCTGGCGGGGTGAGGCCCTTGGCGCGTGTGACTGCACACTTGGTTGCGGCCTCCGATGTGAAGGTCTCAACGCAGTCCACAAAGTTAGGGTTTGGCTTTGGGTTGTCGTGAATCAGCAGGAACTTGGTGTGGCCGTTCGCAGTGATCTTGGTAACCAAGTCCTTGAATGCAGCGGCTGCCTCAGGCTTGCCGTTGTTCACGAAACTGGAATTCGAGTTGATAATCAGATCGAAAGGGGCCTGGGTGTTCAGGTAGTCAAGCAACTTGGCATTCCACCCCTGGCAGGAGGGGTGGGTGATTCCAACCGCGTAGGTAATAGGGTCTTGCAGGTTGCAAGCGCTCTTGCTGATTACGGTTAGATTCCAGTGGTACTTCAGCGCCATGTCGTCAACCGGAACCCACCACTCGCGGGTGTGGCTATCGCCAATCAGCCCAACGCGAATCTTGCCATTTACGTCTCCGCGCTGGCAGGTGAAGAAGGTGGTTCCCTCGCGGCTCGTGTTGCAGTGGGTGATGTCTTCCGCGGCCTTCGCGCCCTTGGTCAGCTCGTTCAGAGGCGGATTCAGGCCCATCGCCTTCACATCGTGGAGGAATTGGGCATTCACAACCGGGGTGGATCCCAGGATGGAAACCACAATGACGGCCATCGAAATTCCTACGGTTGCCAACTGGGTGCGCACCTGGAGCCTGCTTAGTGGTCCAAAGCGCACAGGGTCCTCAACGTAGGTTTTGCTGAGGTAGCCGAGCACAACGGAGATTCCGGCGACCGCGATTTGGTCAGCAAGCCCAAGTTCGTGGCGCAGTGCGAAGGGCGCCAGGATGAGGATGGGCCAGTGCCACAGGTAAAGGCTGTATGAGATGTCGCCGAGAAACTGGACGGGCTTCAGCTTCAGCCAAAATCGGGGAATCCAGCGCGAATCGCTCTGGCCGCCGTGCAGCGCGAGTACGGTTCCAAGCACCGGAATGCCTGCGTACCAGGATGGGAACGGGGTTGCATTGGTGAACCGGAAAATGGCGTAGAACATGAGCCCGGTACCCAGCCAGAACCAGACCGGTGACTTGGCGCGAGCCGCCGCTTCATCGGAGCGAGATGCAACCGCCAGCAGCGCACCGGCGGCAAATTCCCAGGCACGGGTGAAGGTGTTGAAATAGGCGTCCTGCGGGTTGGCGGTGGTCTGGTGAATGCTAAACGCGAGGCTCGAAACCAGAATCAGGGCCAACACGGTGATGAGTAGCGGACGGTTCTTCAGGAACTTTGGGAAGGCTCGAACCGCAAGGATTGCCAGGAACAGCACGACTGGCCAGAAGATGTAGTACTGCTCTTCAACCGACAGGCTCCAGAAGTGCTGGAATGGGCTCTTTGTTCCGTCATCGGTGAGGTAGTTGGTGACCTTGGAGATCAGAACCCAGTTCTGCGCGTACAGGGTGGCACCCATCGCCTCATTGGCCACTTTCAGGAACCAGAAGTGTGAGGTCACCAGGTAGGTTGCAACCGTTGTGAGGATAATCGCCAGCAGCGAGGCGGGAAGCAGGCGGCGGGCACGGCGTGCCCAGAAGTCAGCAAAGTCAACCCGGCCGGTGCGCTGTTCCTGGCGCCAAAGCTGCCCGGTGATGAGGTAGCCGGAGATTACGAAGAAGATGTCCACACCAACAAAACCACCCGTTAAGAGAGTCGGCCAGATGTGAAAAATGACTACGGATGCAATTGCTAGGGCACGCAGTGCCTGAATATCTGCGCGAACACCGTGGCTGTGCCCTGATTTGCTCATTCTTCCAGTTTAATTGTCCTTTGATTATGAGTGATTTCAAGGTAGCAAACTCACCGGTGGGGCCGCGGCGGTATAACCGCAGCAAGCGCCTGACTTTTCTCTTTGCTGCGCTGCGTACGCGGTCCCTTATTGCTCGCGATGAACTGGCAAATATTGCCACCGATGGAGCCTGCGACGCCCAGTTACTCTACAGCGTGATTGGCTCGGCGGTCACCGTGACCAACAAACGTGCACTGTTCGACCTGGCATGGCTTCTGAGTAACCAGCCAATCTTTGAGCACGACCTGGTCAACGCAGACAGAATCTACGCTTACTGCCTCAAGGCCTACGGTCAGGGCGAGTTCAGCCACATGCATCGCACCAACTACGCCATGGTGGCACTGCGCATGGGAGACGCGCCACTTGCCAAGCGACTACTGGCAAAGACCCGCTTGCTGTTGCCAGTCGCGGAACGCTTCTTCCCACAGGTTCTCAACTCCGTGCGCATGCAGGTTTTACAGGAGGGCACAAACAGCGCCTTCATGTTCAACCGCGACTACACAATCAGCACCGAGTTCCTCCGAATCGATGCCGATAACCCGTTCCGAGGGCTTTCCATGCACGATGCCCTCGAGGAGGCTTCGACTCCCGAGGCGGCTGCCTGGCTGGCCCGCCTGAACTCCGAGGTCTTTGGTTCGCGGGTTGCGCCAATCTCTTTCATCGCAAGGCCTAAGGGAAGTCCGTTCGACTCGCTCGGCGTCACAGACGCGGCGGCTCGGCCGGGTGCCAGCAAGATGAAGGGCCCCAAGGTCACGGTGGTTATGAGCGCCTTCCAGCCGGATGAGCACATCTTCGCGGCCGTTCACTCCACGCTGGCCCAGACTTACGCCAACATCGAGCTCCTAGTCATCGATGACTGCAGCGGCGAATACTACGACGACATCCTGGAGCAGGTCGCCGCCCTGGATCCGCGCATCCGGGTACTGCGCCAGACTGAAAACGGCGGAACCTACCGCATTCGAAACCGCGCCATGGATGAGGCCGCGGGCGAACTCATCACATTCCAGGACTCCGACGACTGGATGCACCCGCAGCGAATAGAGCTGCAGGTGGCCAACCTCATCTACCATCCGGATGCAGTGGGCAACATCTCGCTCAGCACCCGCCTCACCGACCGCCTCGAGGCCGTGGAATCCGGTCGTAGGCTGCGCATCGGAATCTGCGAGCCATCGCTCATGTTCTGGCGCGAGAAGGTGCGAGACAGAATCGGCTACTTCGACCACGTTCGCAAGAGTGGCGACAGCGAGTTCCGTAAGCGCATGAACAAGGCCTTCGATGTGGACTGCCCAGTAGTCCACCCGTTCAAGATTCTCACCGTGCAGCGTGCCGACAATGGCGGCCTGACCCAGGGCGACCTCGGCTTCCGCTGGATCACGGAGTTCCGCACCCACTACCGCGACAGCTATCTCTACTGGCATTCCAAGATTGGCAAGGCCACAAACTGGAATGTCCCGCGGACCGGTGAAAACCAGTTCTGGGCTCCGCGCGGGGTAACCATGCTTAGCGCCGATGCCCGCGCCACCCGCAGGTTTGATCTGGTGTTGGCCTGCAACCTCAGGGATAACGAGAACGTTCGCGCCACCCTGCTGAGGCTGCAGCAGGCGCTCTCCGAGGGCCAGAGCGTTGGATTCCTGCAGCTGAACAATATCTACCCGCGAACGCTTGCGCGTTCCATCGGTGCGCCTGTCATGGACCTGCTCAACTCTGGCAAGGCTGACATGGTTTACCCGAAGGACCACATCGTGGCAAAGCGCGTTGAGGTATTGGCGCCAAGCGCCTGGTTGATGAGCCACGACGGCACCGAGTTCAACTGGGAAGTTGAGGACCTGGCCATCGTTGATTTGGCTGAGACCAAGGAGCAGTTCGTGCCAACCGGCAAGACCATAGCGGAGGACCTGAGGCTTTCGCTTCGCAGGTCCTTTGGCCCCGATGTAGTTGGTGGCCACATCGAGCGCGTCAGCTAGTCGCTGGTTTTTGGCTTAGCGCGGAACACGAATCCGGCTATAAAGCCTGCACCCCAGGAGACGTGCATCGTGGGTAGCGCAAGAAGAATGGAAACGTGACCTCCGGGTAGTACGCGCCTTCCGGCGTAGATGCCCAGTGCCGAAACTGCGCTCAGGTAGCCCAGCGGCAGCAGAAGCGGTAAGGTCCAGCCGAGTAGCGCGCTGAGCAGAGAAACGGCTATCAGAATCACAAGAGCTGGGGGAGCAAAGTACCTCAGGCTGGCCGCCTTGACGTTTCTGCGAGTGAGCTCCCCGCGCCAAATTCCGGTGTCAAAGAACTGGCGGGCCAAGTGACTCCAACTGGAGCGCGGGTGGTATTCCACCTGCAGGCGCGGATCGAACCAGACCACCTCGCCGCTATTGCGAATGCGTAGGTTGAGCTCCCAGTCCTGGCCACGGATGACAGCGGGGTCGAATGCGCCAAGTTTTTCCAACACAGTTCTGCGGAAGACACCGAGGTACACGCTGTCGGACGGACCCGCTTGGCCGCCAACGTGGAAGCTTCCGCCGCCCAGACCGAACGGGCTGTTGTAACCCCAGGCTACGGCCGATTGGAATGGGCGATGACCAACCGCCTTCATGACTCCGCCGACGTTGGCAGCGCCGGTCTGGTTGAGAATCTCAACCGCAAGTTTGGTGTAACCGGGCATCAATTTGGCGTGGGCATCAACGCGCACAATCACGTCGTGCTTCGCGGCGGCAATGGCAAGGTTCAGGCCGTTGCTTGTGGTTCCGGCAGCGTTCCTGACCAGAATCACAGGGAAGTTGAGCGCCAGGTTTTCGGCGATTGCGTCTGTGGCGTCGGTTGATGGCCCGAGAGCGATGATTACCTCGACTGGCCCCTCAAACTCCTGCGCCAGAATGCTCATCACGGCCGTCTCGAGATACTTCTCCTCGTTCAGAACCGGCATCACATAAGAAACCGAACTCAGCGCAGTCACGTTTAGGCCTAGTCGTCCAGCGGTGCGCCCTGGGCGGCTGCATAGGCGCGACAGACATCGATGGCTGGGCCATCCATCTTCACAATGCCCTTGTCGAGCCAGATTGCGCGGTTACAGGTATCCAGAATCGACTTCATGCTGTGACTCACCAGGAACACGCAGCCAGCGCCGGACGCGAGTTCACGCATGCGGGCCTCCGAACGGCGGCGGAAGTCCTGGTCACCAACGGCAAGTGCCTCATCGATGATGAGGATGTCGTGTTCGCGGGCCGCGGCAATAGAGAACTTGAGGCGCTCCACCATTCCCGAAGAGTAGGTCTCCATTGGTAGGTCGATGAAGTCGCGGATGCCGGCAAAATCAACGATGTGGTCGAACTTGGCCTTGATTTCGCTGCGGCTCATTCCAACCGCGAGACCACCGAGGATCACGTTCTTCTCGCCGGAGAGCTGCTTGATCATGGCGGCACCAACGCCAAGGAACGATGGGCGCGACGATGCCCATACGGCACCGGCATCAATTGGCAGGATGCCGGAGATTGCCTTCATCAGGGTTGACTTGCCGGAACCGTTGGTTCCGATCACACCAATGCTGTCGCCCTCGTAGGCAACCATCGAAACACCCTGCAGAGCGTGAATCTCGCGCAGGCGACCCTTGCGCTTCACGCGGGAGTTGACTCTGGTCACCTTCTTGCCGGATGCAAATACGCGGTACTTGAGGTGAACATCGTCCACCACTACCACAGGGGTCTTGCCCGGCTCTAGGAAAACCGGCGGCTTGAGTCGCTGCTCCTCGGGAAGCTCGGCGCCAATATCGTTGCTGAGTGGCTGATTGCTAGACATTGCGACCGTACTTCTCTTCGGCCTGCCAGAAGAACAGGGTGCCAAGCACCAAGATGGCTACGGCCCAAGCGGCGGCAACAATCCAGTCCATTGCAGTGACGGTGTAGCCCTGGATGAGCCCGGCCCTGGCGATGGCCATGTACAGGTGAATCGGGTTGTAGTGAAGAATCGGCTTAAGAACCGCAATGTGAATCATCTTGTCGATGTTCCAGAACACACCCGATAGATAGAACAGGATGCGAACCACGAACGGCAGCAATTGGTTTACGTCTTCTGTATGAACGGTGAGGCGGGCTGAGATCATGGTGGCGCCAGCCGCAAACATGGTCATCAGAACGAAGTCTGGGATAAGCCAGGTCCAGCCCAACGAGGGCAGCTCGCCGCTGAGAACCAGGCCGATGAGCATGAGACCGATGAGTGGAACCACGCGGAGCGCGTTGGAGACCACTGCCGAAACCGGCAGCAGGATTCGCGGGAAGTCGAGCGAGCGAACTAGCGAGCCGTTTGAGGTGATTGCGCGGGCGCCCTCGGTGAAACAGCCGGTGATGTACTGGAACAGCACGATTCCCACCATGAGGTATGGAACGAAGTGCGGCGGGCGAAGCGAGGAAAACAGCACGCCGAAGATGACGCCGTACACGCCAATCTGAAGCGCGGGAACAACAACATGCCAGGCGGCGCCGAGCGAACTCTTTGTGGTTGCGGCCTGCAGACTGTAGCGCGCCATGGTGAAGGCGAACGCGCGGCGCTGGTAGAAGTCACGCAGGTACTTCAGTAGCGGCGGGCGAGTGCCAACCCTGCTGAGTTTTGCCGAGGCGGCAAGCGTAGCGAGCGAAGTCATCTAGGCCTCGACGTTGCGACCAAGTGCAATCAAGCGGAAGCCGGCCGACTGCCAGGCTGCAACCTTCAGAGCGTTGCGGCCATCGATGATCAGCTTGTTGGCAACAACAGGCGCCAGCTCAGCCGGTAGGTCGAGGGTGCGGTAGTTGCTCCACTCGGTTGCCAGCACGATTGCCTCTGCTCCGGTAGCCGCCTTGATTAGGTCCTGCTCGGCGATGAGGCTCGGCTCGGTGGCGCGCACGTGGTCGAGCGAGATCGGGTCGTGCACAACCACATTTGCGCCTTCGGCAAGAATCAGCTTGGCCACGGCAATAGAAGGAGAGTCGCGCAGGTCATCGGAGTCAGGCTTGAAGGCTGCACCCAGAACCAGGATTCGCTTGCCAGCGATGCTGCCGAGTTCACGCTTCAGCAGGTCAACCACGCGGGCGCGGCGGCGAAGGTTGATGCTGTCAACGTCTGCCAGGAAGTCAACCGCTTGGCCGACGCCAAGCTCCTCGGCTCGCGCCATGAAAGCCCGGATGTCCTTCGGCAGGCAACCGCCGCCGAAGCCGATGCCGTTGCGCAGGAACTTGTTTCCGATGCGCTCGTCGTAGCCGATTGCCTCGGCGAGCGAGACGGCGTCGGCACCAGCCACCTCGGCAATTTCGGCCATGGCATTGATGAACGAAATCTTGGTGGCGAGGAATGAGTTTGCGGCAACCTTAACCAACTCGGCGGTTGGGATGTCGGTGGTAATGAACGGAGTTCCGTGAGCGGTGATCGGCTCGTAAACCTTGCGGAGAAGCTCTGCGCTGCGGTCATCGTTGACGCCAATGACGATGCGGTCCGGGCGCAGGCTGTCCTCTAGCGCGGTACCCTCGCGCAGGAACTCTGGGTTCCAGGCGAGGTGTGGCTGGAAGCCGGCGGCCTCGGCCAGCACCTCGGTGAGCTTTGCAGCGGTGCCCACTGGAACGGTGGACTTACCGGCGATGACGGCGTCCTCGCGCAGATATGGTGCGAGCGCACGCACGGCGTCGTGTAGGTACTGGGTATTTGCCGCGTAGCTGCCAGGAAGCTGAGGAGTTCCAACACACAGGAAGTGCAGGTCGGCTTCGCGTGACTCCTCGGTGTGGTCTGCCTGGAACTTGATGTTGCCCTTGGCAATAACCGACTGCAGTGCTTCATCGAGTCCCGGCTCGAAGAAGGGCACAACGCCGTTCTGGAGGTCACCGAGTCGCTTTGGGTTGGCTTCAATACCAATTACCTGGTGGCCAAGTTCTGCCATAGCAACCGCGTGGGTTGCACCCAAATAACCGAGTCCAATTACCGTAATTTTCATGGCCATAGCCCCTAAGTTTACCCAACAACGTCTTTGACAGCGGGTAGCCTTTGTCTATGGCATCCAAGTACGAGTATCGGGCGAACCCGCACGTAGAAGTGCGCGAGGCACGCGGCCCGGCAACCCGGGCCAACATCAAAAAGCGTCCAGCCGAAAAAGCCTCGCCCATTCAGGCGTTCAACAACCGACTCGGACTAGCCATCACCAACCGGGTTGGCACCATGTGGGCGGCCTACGCGTTCTTCGCCCTAACCCTCGTCAGCCTGCCCGGTGCCATTATGTCTGGCAACACCATCACCATCGTCAGCTGGGTGGCGCAAACCTTCCTTCAGCTGGTGCTACTTCCCATCATCATTGTTGGCCAGAACATTCAGGCCAAGGCCTCCGATGAGCGTGCCATCGCAACCTACAACGATGCCGACGCAATCCTGCACGATGCCCGCGAGATCCAGAGCCACCTCGACACCCAGGATGAGGCCATCAGTGACCTTCTGGAGAAGGTTGCGGCGCTTGAGGAGAAGCTCCTGGCCGCACAGGGTAAGAAGAAGTAAATGCGTCTAGTAATTGCCGACTGCTCGGTTGACTACGCGGGTAGGCTCACCGCCCACTTGCCCAGGGCAAAGCGGCTGTTGCTGCTCAAAAACGACGGCTCAATCCTCGTGCACTCGGACTCCGGTAGTTACAAGCCACTGAACTGGATGAATCCGCCCTGCACCATAGAGCGCCGCGAGGCTTCGCCCGAGGCCAAAGAACTTGGCGTAGTTGAGACCTGGATGGTGCAGCAGGTGAAGACCGCCGACATGCTCCAGATAAACGTTTTCGAAATCTTCGATGACCTGGAGCACCATCTCGGCGACGACCCGGGGCTCATCAAAGACGGCGTTGAGGCCCACCTGCAAGAGCTTCTGGCCGAGCAGCTGCACCTGGTTGCCGAGGACCTCGAGTTGGTTCGCCGAGAGTTCTTCACAGATATTGGCCCCGTGGATATTCTCGCCAAGGATCCGGCGGGCGGTCACGTTGCCATTGAGCTCAAGCGCCGCGGCGAGATTGATGGCGTAGAGCAACTCACGCGCTACCTGGCCCTGCTGAACCGCGATCCCGTGCTTGCGCCAGTGCGCGGAGTCTTTGCGGCACAGGAGATCAAGCCGCAGGCAAAGACCCTTGCGGCCGATCGCGGAATCGAGTGCGTGGTTCTCGACTACGACTCAATGCGCGGCATGAAGACGGAGATTCCCACCCTGTTCTAGGGCGGGCAGGGTTAGCGGGGAGTCCAATGTCGGAGGCCAGAAGACGAGCCAAAAACTTTGCGGGTCGGGGCGAGCATCATCCGCACCGCACCACAATCCGCTCACCGGGCTACTTTCATCGCCTAGGGCCGGGGATTGTCACCGGAGCCGCCGATGACGACCCGTCGGGGATTGGCACGTACTCGCAGGCTGGCTCGCAGGCCGGATACACAATGCTCTGGGCGGCACCCCTTTTGCTTCCACTGGCATACGCAACCCAGGAGGCTTGCGCCAGGCTTGCGCTGGTCACTGGCAAGGGGCTGGCCGCAATCATCAAGGCCAGGCTTCCGCGCTGGGTGCTGGTTATTGCAGTCCTGCTTGTGGCCATCGCAAACACCGTGAACATCGCGGCGGATCTGGCTTCGATGGCAGCGGCACTGCGTTTGATCGTGCCGATCAACCAAGAGGTAGGCGTTGTTGGGTTCGCGCTACTTTTGGCAGGCTCCGAGATTGTTGTTCCCTACCACCGCTACTCGCGAGTGCTGCGCTGGCTCTGTCTAAGTCTGCTGGCCTACGTTGCGGTGATGTTTGTGGCGAAGGTTGACTGGGCAACTGTGTGGCACGCCACGCTCCTGCCAAAGATCAACTACAGCAAGGCCACCTTCGAGCTCCTCATCGCCCTTGCCGGCACCACCATTAGCCCCTACCTCTTCTTTTGGCAGGCAGCGGAGGAGGTTGAGGAGCGTGGTGAGACCGGGCCAGATGTTGACCTGGAGCACGTGCAGGCAATGCGCGGTGACGTAGCTTCGGGCATGGTCACCGGCGTCTTCATCATGTTCGCCATCATGGTTACGGCCGCTGCAACGCTAAACGCCAACGGAATAACTCAAATAAATTCCGCCGAGGATGCGGCAAAGGCCCTGGCCCCGGTGGCCGGCCAGTTTGCCGGGCTTCTGTTCCTGCTTGGCATCCTTGGAGTTGGCCTGCTGTCGGTACCGGTTCTCGCCGGCTCAACCGCCTATGCAGTGGCAGAAACCTTTGGCTGGCGGGAGAGCCTGGAGCTGGCGCCGCGCCAGGCGAAGGCCTTCTATGGTGTGATCATCGCATCCATGGGCGTGGCGCTTATCCTGAACTTTGTTGGCATTCCACCCATGTACTTCCTGTTCCTGGCGGCGGTCCTGAACGGCCTGGCAGCGCCAGCGCTCATGGCCATGGTCTGGTGGCTTGCACGCGACAAGCGCCTCCTGGGAGGCTGGGCATCCGGGTGGTTAAGTCAGTTAATTCTTGGCTTGGCCACCGCTGCGATGGCTGTCCTGCCAGTGCTCTGGTTGCTCGCGGGAAGCTAACTTGCAGAGAATTCACTTGCTAACAGCCAAAGTGAACGCAGGCTTAACAACAATTGGAATATGACTACCGCAAAGCCAGCCGCCAAGAGCGCGGCCAAGACCACAGTCGCTAACACTGCCGCCAAGGCAGCGGCAAAGCCCGTCGCAGCAAAGGCTGCTGCCAAGGCTCCGGCAACCGCCGCCAAGAAGACCACCAAGCCGGCCGCACCAGTGGCGGCTCCCGAGGTTTTCGATGGCGACGCCTGCGCACTGCCGATGCCGGGTGCCGAAACCGGCCCAAAGAAGCGCTTCCGCATGCTCACCGGTATTGATGACAGCGCGTTCTGCCAGAAGGTTTCGGATGCCCTGGACGACGGTTACGAGCTTTACGGTTCGCCAACCATGACCTTCAACGGCGCCAACGTGATTGTTGGCCAGGCAGTTGTTCTTAAGAAGCTGCCAAAGAAGGGCAAGCGCAAGTAGCGCTTAGGCGTGCCGGCGACTCGCCAACCATGAACCAACAATCACCATCGGGAGCCCAATGAGGAACCCGGTGGTGATTGGTTCATTTAAGAAGACAATTCCAACGAGGATGGCCACCGCAAGGTTGGGGTAAACAATCGTCGTTGCCCGCGCACTTCCAACCAGCGCAATCAGCTTGAAGAATGCGGTGAATGCCATTGCCGTGCAGAGTAGACCCAGGCCGGAAAGGGCAAGCCAGGATGCCGCGGAGGCGCTTGCCGCGTTGGCGGCAAAGCCGACCGTTCCTGGAACGGCGTAGATCATTGCAACTACGGCCATGGAGAGACCGGCAACCGCAACCGAAGAAACCGAACCCAGCTTGCGATCCACAATCACTGGCGCGATGGCATATCCAAGTGCGGCAAGCAGCATGGCGCCAATCCAGATTGGGTCCACCGCGTGACTGAGGGCGTCAACGCCAACGATTGCGACCACTCCGCCGAAACCAAGGGCGAGACCAATGAGGTTCTTGCGGTGGACCGCGCTCTTATCGCCGGCGAGGTATGCCAGTGGAACGCCAAAGAATGGCACGGTGCCGATGAGCAGGCTGGCGAGAGATGAAGTGATGTGCTGCTCAGCCGAGGTGAGCAAAATCCACGGGCCGGCCATTTCAATCAGGGCGAAAGCTACAACGTAGGGCCAGTGACGGATCGCCTTCCTTAGGCCACCACTTCGAGCAGCAAGTGGAATGAGCACCAAGGCGCCGATGGTTACGCGAGCCAAAACGATTGAGGCCGGACCAAACCCCTCGAGGGCTATGCGAATGAGCGCGTAAGGAATTCCCCAGAATAGGCTCACGGTGAGGTACAGAAAGAATGCCTTGCGGTTCACTCGCCTAGCCTACTCGCGGGGTGAACAAATGCTTAACCTTTGGGCACCTTGCCACCCTTAGTAAAGGGGGTCTATACTAAATCCATGACCCCAAGCAACAAGATCGCAGTTACGTCTGCGCCAATTCTCCCAGCCCTCGCAGAGCGCTGGTCGCCACGCTCATTCGACAAGTCCTACAAGCTGTCCCAGCACGAACTTCTTTCGCTGCTCGAGGCTGGCCGCTGGGCTCCATCCGCAAACAACGCGCAGCCAACCCGCTACTTCGTTGTCACCCGCGATGACGCAAAGCACGCCGACATCTCGGCAACCCTGGCCGGCTGGAACCAGGCCTGGGCACCAGACGCCTCGGCAATCATCCTGGTTGCCGTTGCCGCCGCAAACGCCGATGGCAACCCAAACCCATTCGCGCGCTACGACGCAGGTCAGGCAGTTGCGCACCTCTCGATTCAGGCGCACGACCTTGGACTGCACGTTCACCAGATGGCCGGTCTCGACGCCGCAAAGGCCGCTGAGATCCTTGACGTCCCAGCGGATCTCGAGCTGGTTGTTTCGATCGTCGTAGGCAAGATTGCCGCCGCAGACCTCCTGCCAGAGCCACTGCACGAGCGCGAGATTGCACCACGTGTTCGCAAGGACCTCGACGAGATCGTTCTCTACGGTCGCCCATAGTTTCAAAAACAAATAGTGCCGAGCCTCCTGGCTCGGCACTATTTGTTTAAACAAAACTGTGGCACGGCTAACCGCCGTTATCCACCGTCCAATCGGCAAGTTCGCGGCTGTTCTGGTTGGCGTAAAACTCCAGTTCCTGAGCCGCCCAGACCGGCCACCACTCATCGTGATCGTGACCACTGCGAGCCACCCAGCGGTTGTGTCGAACGGTTTCATCGGCGTCGAGCCAAATAGTTAGGTTTGCGAATCCAGCGGTTACGGTGCTCAGGCTTCCACAGCCCTCCACTATCAGCGGCGTTCCGCCATCGAATTCGCGCCAGTTCTCCCGCCGCCCAAGGGCCCAATCGTACTCCTGCCAACTTGCCGTGACCCGCTTCGAAGTTGGCGTGAGGACACTTCGCACCAGGTAATCGTGCCCCGCCTGAAGCCCGTACCATCCGTCGTAAAGGTCGTCCATGTGGACAACGCGCGGTGCGGATTCACCATCCCGGAACAGCCGATTCTGCAGTTGCTCCGCAAACGTGGTCTTACCGCTGCCAGACCTGCCATCGATTAGAACCACGGGCGTGCGAAGGCCATCTTCAACCAGTTCTAGAACCATTTTGGCGGCAGCGTCGAGCAGCTGGTTCTGGGCAATTTGTTGGGGCACCAGCCAAGGTTACCGTTGTGGCGGTTGGCTACGCCTCGACCAGCACGTCTGGGTGACGGTCGAAGCGGTAACCCCCGCCGCGCACGGTGCGGACGATGTCCTCGTAGCCGGCGATCTTGGCGCGCAGGCGACGAATGTGAACATCGATGGTGCGGTCGTTCGGTGCTTCATCGATGTCATCAAACCAGATGGCATCAATAAGTTCACGGCGAGTGATGGTCTCGCCGTCGTTCTGAATGAGGTAGTTGAGGAGCGAGAACTCTTTATAGGTGAGTTCGGCGTTGGCGCCGTCAACGAAGACGCGATGCCGGGCCACATCGATGACGATGCCCTTCGCGGCCTGATCCTCCTGGTTTGCCTCTACTAGTCGATCCAGGGAGCGCGGGTCGTGGAGCGCGGTGCGAACCACGTCGATGTTTCGGCCTCCGGCGCCAACGGGGGCTAGGGCTACAGCGGCGTAGGTCTCGCCAGCGGCCTGTGGCACTAGCTCGGCCACGGTCTTGCGAAGGGCCTGTACTAGATCGGCGAGATTTACGCCTGCCGCGGCTGCAGTGGCCTCATCGATGCCTACATAGAGTGCAAAGCCACGTGCCTCGGTGGCGGATGGTGTTGCGGCGGTGTTTGGGGTCTTTAGAAGTGCGATGCTCATGATTAGTCCTAGAAATGTATGCGATTTGAAATGGGGGTGTGGCTGAGGTTTAGCGACACATTCGCATACAGGCGCACATCAGCAAGGCGGCGTGTAGCTGCTCATTGCTGGTCTTCGAAAGTGCGCGAGTAATCATAGAAAAAGTATGAGCGACTATTCCCCTTAAGTCAAATCCGTTTATCCCTATGGGAAAGGTAGGAAATAGGGAGGGTGGGTACGAACTATGGAACCGCGCTCAACCATTGAATAGTGTGGAACTCATGGGTTCCGTAAACATCACCGCCAAAGCCTGGGATGAAGCAATGCGCATGGCCATCGTTGAGGCTGAGGCGGCCGCCGCGGCCAGCGGCGACGTACCCGTGGGGGCTGTGCTGCTAAACGGTAGTGGCGAGATTGTGGCCACGGGCCGAAACGAAAAGGAACTCCACAAGGACCCAACCGCACACGCAGAGATAGTTGCCATACGCAAGGCAACCGCGGCGGTTCAAGACTGGCGTCTAGAGGACTGCACGCTGGTGGTGACCCTCGAACCCTGCGCCATGTGCGCCGCCGCCATCGTGGCAGCGCGGATACCGCGCGTTGTATTCGGAGCCTGGGACGAGCGCGTCGGAGCTGCCGGTTCTCTTTATGACCTTCTGCGCGATGCCCGCCTGGGCAAGCCAGTTGAAGTTATTGGGGGAGTCCTCGAAGCCGAGTGCGCCAACCAGCTCAAAGCCTTCTTCGCGGCCAGCCGATAAACCCAGTTGGCGCAGGTCGTCATGAATCGGGTAAACTGTCCCACGGTGACGTGTCCGAGCGGCCGAAGGTACATGTCTCGAAAACATGTGTGGTTGAAAGACCACCGTGGGTTCAAATCCCACCGTCACCGCCGTTCAAAACCCCTCACGGAATGTGAGGGGTTTTGCATTTCTGAATCTAAACCCGCCTACCAGCGCTTGGTTGTACGCGTCAAGTGGCTGTTGGTCTCGGCCCTTGACTTAGCTGGCGCGAATCGCTGATTGGGCCTTCTTCTTTCTCTTAGACTGAAGCGGTGATTGGTCTCGGAACTCTCGTAAATGTCGCCGCCATCGTTGTCGGCTCAGCAATCGGTGTGCTCTTGGGCTCGCGCCTACCTGAGAAGACCAACAAGACGGTGACCGACGCCCTCGGTCTTCTGGTTTTGGTGTTGGGAGGCCTAAACCTCACGTCCCTGAGCGACAAGGAATTCGTTGCCGCCGCCGGAGCCGCAGGCACATTTTTGATCGTGATTTTTGCGATGCTCTTTGGTTCCATCACGGGATCGCTGGGTGGAATAGAGAAGCGACTCGAGGGTTTCGGGGGCTGGCTCCAAGTCAAGTTGAGTCGTGGCAAGAGCTCCGGTCACGAGGCACGCGAGCGCTTCATCGCAGGATTCGTCAATGCCTCCCTGCTATTTGCAATCGGCCCGATGGCTGTGTTGGGTGCAATGAGCGACGGCATGGGCCACGGCCCAAATACTCTGATAATCAAGGCAATCCTCGATGGGTTCGCCTGCATTGCCTTTGCCGCAAGCCTGGGATGGGGAGTAGCCGCCAGCGCAATTACAGTTGGACTTTGGCAGGGATTCGTTACGGTGGGAGCCGCCTTCGCCGGCGACTTCATCCCCGGATCCACGGTGGCGGCAATCACCGCAACCGGGGGTGTCCTCATGCTGGCCATTGGAATTCGCCTGCTTGGAATCAAGCAAATCGCAGTTGCCGACATGCTTCCAGCGCTGTTCTTCGCCCCGCTCCTAACGTGGGCGGCAGCCAGCCTACTTGGCTAGATTGAAGTTTGCCAGTTTCTCGAGAACCGGCAGTGCGGCCTCAAGAATGGCCATCTCCTCTGCAGACAGGGCAGCTATCTGCTGGTTCACCGCACCCGCGCGCGCAGTGAAAATCTGCTTGATGGTGGCGAAACCATCTTCGGTAAGGCTCAGCGATACCGCTCGGCGGTCGTCTGGGTTCGGGGCCTTGGAAACCAGCCCAACTGCTTCCAGTGAAGCAACCAGGCGTGTCATAACGGGGAGAGCCAGGCCCTCGGCGGTTGCCAGGTCTGTGACTCTTGCTTCGGTTCTAACAGCCAGGGTTGCCAGCGTAGAGATTTGACTTGGGGTTAACTCCGTTGCTGCGGCTTGGCGAGATAGACGTCCGAGCCTAATCATGGCAAGGAGAAGGCGCCCGCCGACCGAGCGCGGCTGCTTATCGTTCATCGTCTCTCGTCCTCAATCGCTACTTCTCCGGGTACGCCACCGCTAACTGTAGCCAATTCCTGCACGTGGTCTCTCACGTGTGGGGCTGCGGGCAAATCGGTGGCGTGGTGAACGTGCCTTCCTCGAAGCACCGAAGCCACCGCGGCGAGGACCGCCATCACGGCAGCGATGGAAAATACCAGGAAGAGGCCATCGTGGAATGGCGCCTGAATCATCTGGGGGAAGAACTGCTTGCTGGTGAGTGTTGACCACTGCGATGCGGACAGGTGTGACTGTGCCGGCGAGACGAGCAGTGCGCCCATCGGGTTGTAGCCGAGGAACGAGGAGAAGAGTATTGCGGCCGGTGGCAGCGCACCGATGGCGGTTGCCTCGGTGGGGTTCACGCCGTGATGCGTGAGCGCATTGAAGACGTTGGCGGGCAGATTGTTTGCCAGGCCAACGATCATCATCGAGAAGAACAGACCCATGCTCAACACCATGCCGGAGTTCATAAGGGCCGCTTGAATGCCCGCGGCTCCACCCCGCTGATCGGCGGGCACCGAGTTCATAATGGCGGTTTGGTTTGGGGCAGAAAACATGCCGCCACCCAGGCCGTTGAGGAAGATGAGCGCGGCGAACGCCCAGTAGTTGAAGTCCACGGGAAGCACCATGAGGGCCAAGAACGAGGCACCGAAAACCAGCATTCCAATCGTGGAAAGCGCCCTGGCCCCGTGTCTGTCGGAGAGGAATCCGCTCAGCGGTCCAGCAATCAAGAACGCGATGCTGAGCGGCAGAAGGTAGATGGCGCTCCACAGCGGAGTGGGGTCGTAAGAGTAGCCGTGCAACGGCAGCCAGATTCCCTGAAGCCAGATGATGAGCATGAATTGCATGCCACCGCGAGCCGTGGAAGAGAGAAGGTTTGCGAAGCTGCCGGCGCTGAAGGCGCGAATCTTGAAGAGGCTGAGGTCAAACATAGGTGAGGCAACGCGCGACTCTATAAATAGGAATAACGCCAGGAACGCGACGCCCACCCAGATGCCGGTCTGCACGAGTGGCGCATTCCATCCCATGGAGTCGTTGCCGTAGGGCTGAATTCCGTACACGATGCCGGTTAGCAGCGAGGTCAGCCCCACCGCAAACGTGATGTTGCCCAGCCAGTCAATGCGCGATTTGCCACGACGACCGGTGTCCTTGAGGGTCAGGTAAGCCCAGACCGTGCCGATGGCACCGAAAGGCACCGAGACCCAGAAGACGGCGCGCCAGTCCCAAACGGCCAATACGCCTCCGATAATCAGCCCGACGAACGATCCGGCGATTGCAGCCACCTGGTTGATGCCAATGGCGAATCCCCGTTTGTTTGCGGGAAAGGCATCGGTGAGGATTGCGCTGGAGTTGGCCAGCAGCATGGCTCCACCGATTCCCTGAGCGAAGCGCCAGACCAGAAGCCAAACCGCCGCGGCCTCGTGGTTGTAGGGGTCGAGTGCCAGAGCAACGGAAGCGAGCGCAAAAACCGCAAATCCCAGGTTGTAGATGCGGACTCGCCCCACGATGTCGCCGAGGCGACCCAGGCTGACCACCAGCACGGCGGTGACCAACTGGTAACCCATCATGAGCCAGAGCAGGAAGCCAACGTTCTCTGGCGCCAGCGGGTTCACGCCAATTCCAGAGAAGATGGCGGGCAAAGAAATGAGGATGATGGACGAGTTGATGGTTGCCATAAGCATTCCAATGGTGGTGTTGCTGAGAGCCAGCCACTTGTAGCGCGGGGAGTCGTGATTCACGGAGATTCCTAAAAGATTTACTTGACTAAAGTTAAGTATCCCAAAAAGGCATACTTAGGTATGGCCAAACTAGATTTTCAGCAGACAGAGCTCGTCCTAACTCTGAGCCCACTTGAGAAGCTTTTCTCCTTCAACGGCGGCTACCGTATGCCGCTTAGCAATATCGTTGGCGCGGAAATTCTCACGGGTCGATGGGGCTACACCCTGGGTTGGCGTGTACCGGGCACTTATCTGCCATTTCTAGTTGTTGCCGGAACCTATCTCAGGCGTAAGAACAAGGCCTTTGCCGTCTGGCACGCGGGCCAGCAGGTGCTTCAAATCAACCTAAACGGTGGTTTCTACAACCGCGTAATTGTTGGCGTTGAAGACGCCCAACACTGGGTGGATGAGATCACCATGCTGATTACCAGCTGCTAATAGCAGAAAAACCCCAATTCTGTGGGCACTCAAAGAATATTGTTTACAAATTGCAAGCATTCGTTATAGGCTTGAGGTTTGCTCCCTAATTGCGCCCTCATATGGTGGTCGGCGCGCGCGTTGCATATAAAGGCAACGTTTTCGGAAGCGATCTCCCATCCACTCACAAACTGAGTCACCCCACCCTTGGAGGGATTTTCTTTGGCTGCGAAAAACGCAAAGACTGTATTGACTGGCCGCACCGCCCAGCGCCCATCGTTTGCAAAGGTTAAGGAGCCAATCGCGGTTCCAGACCTTCTGAAGCTTCAGACCGAGAGCTTTGAATGGCTCACCGGTGCAGACTCTTGGCGCGAGCTGGTAGGACCTAACGCTAAGAACGGTCTGGAGGAGATCTTCGAGGAGATCTCGCCAATCACCGATTCCACCGGTAGTTCCCAGGACGCCAAGATGGAACTCACGTTCATGGAGCCTTCGCTCGATGACCCGCTGTTCACTCCTGAGCAGTGCAAGGAAAAGGGCAAGAGCTACACCCGCCCTCTGTACATCAAGGCCGAGTTCATCAACATCCAGACCGGTGAGATTAAGTCTCAGACCGTGTTCATGGGTGACTTCCCTGTCATGACGGAGAAGGGCACCTTCATCATCAACGGAACCGAGCGCGTGGTTGTCTCGCAGCTGGTCCGTTCGCCTGGTGTTTACTTCTCCGTGTCCACCAACACCACCGGTAACCTCGACGTCCGTAACAACAAGGCTCAGATCATCCCTAGCCGCGGTTCGTACCTTGAGTTCCTCACCGAGTGGGTCAAGGACGAGCGCAAGCCCGTTGCACGTTTCGGCCAGCCAATCCTGCAGGTCCAGGTAGACCGCAAGACCAAGGTTTCGGCAACCATCTTCCTGAAGGCACTCGGTTTCACCGAGGAGCAGATCCGCGCAGAGTTCGCAGACATTAAGACTGCGGTTGAGGGTAGCTCGTACGGCTGGGAGTTCGACGTTGACCTAATCGAGAACACCCTCGCCTACGACAAGTCGAAGGTATTTGCCACCCCAATCACCACCAAGGAAGACGCACTTCGCGAGCTGTACCGCAAGGTGCGTGGCGAGCAGGCTGGTGCCGAGGTTTCCGAGCAGTGGCTGAAGAGCACCTACTTCGACAACAAGCGCTACAACCTTGCACGCGTTGGTCGTCACAAGCTCAACACCAAGCTGGGCATCGAGGTTGGAGCTGAGAAGACCACCCTCACCCCAGAGGACGTAATCGCAACCCTGAAGTACCTGCTCATGTTCGACCTCTCGATCAAGAACAGCGCTTCCTCCAGCAACGCACGCATCGAGTTCGAGCTGAACCTGAACGGCAAGAAGAGCAAGATCGCCATCTCCGCAGATGACATCGATGACTTCTCCAACCGTCGTATCCGCTCGGTGGGTGAGCTCATCCAGAACCAGATCCGTATCGGCCTCAGCCGTATGGAGCGCGTGGTTCGTGAGCGCATGTCCACCCAGGACATCGAGGCAATCACTCCTCAGACCCTTATCAACCTGCGTCCGGTTGTCTCGGCCATCAAGGAATTCTTTGGTGCCAGCCAGCTCTCGCAGTTCATGGACCAGAACAACCCACTTGCTGGCCTCGCCCACAAGCGTCGCCTCTCGGCCCTCGGCCCTGGTGGTATCGCCCGTGAGCGTGCACAGATGGAGGTACGTGACGTACACCCATCGCACTACGGCCGCATGTGTCCAGTTGAGACCCCAGAAGGTCCAAACATCGGTCTTATCGGATCTCTAACCGCATACGCCCGCATCAACACCTTCGGCTTCATCGAGACCCCGTACCGCAAGGTTGTAAACGGCAAGGTAACCGACACCATCGAGTACCTCGACGCGGCACACGAGGATGGCATGACCATCGCTGGTGCCGACGTTGCGCTCAACGCCGACAAGACCTTCGCGGCCAAGCGTGTAATCGCACGTTTCCGCGGCGACGTGGTTGAGGCCGCTTCCGAGGACGTTGACTACGTTGACATCTCCCCTCGCCAGTTGGCTTCGGTTTCCACCTCGCTCATTCCGTTCCTTGAGCACGACGACTCGTCGCGTGCACTGATGGGTGCCAACATGCAGCGTCAGGCAGTTCCACTGCTTCGCAGCTCGAGCCCATTCGTTGGAACCGGTATGGAGCGCGTTGCAGCAATCGACTCTGGTGCAGTTGTTGTGAACGAGGGCGCAGGTGTTGTTGCCGATGTTGACGCAGACGTGATCACCGTTGCTCTCGACAAGGGCGGCAACCGTCAGTACACCCTGCGCAAGTTCGAGCGCTCGAACCAGGGCACCGCAATCAACCAGCGCGCAATCGTCTCCGTAGGCGACCGCGTTGAGGATGGCGATGTTCTGGCCGACGGCCCTGCAACCGAGAACGGCGAGCTAGCGCTCGGCAAGAATCTGCTCGTGGCATTCATGCCTTGGGAGGGTCACAACTTCGAGGACGCCATCATCCTGAGCCAGAACCTGGTCAAGGAAGACACCCTGTCCTCCATCCACATCGAGGAGTACGAGGTTGACTCGCGCGACACCAAGCTAGGTGCCGAAGAGATCACCGCAGACCTTCCAAACGTCTCGCAGGAGGCGCTGGCTCAGCTCGATGAGAACGGCATCATCCGCATCGGTGCCGAGGTGCGCCCTGGCGACATCCTCGTTGGTAAGGTCACTCCAAAGGGTGAGACCGAGCTCTCTCCAGAAGAGCGTCTGCTCCGTGCAATCTTCAATGAGAAGAGCCGCGAAGTTCGCGACACCTCCCTCAAGGTTCCGCACGGCGAGCAGGGCACCGTCATTGGTGTCAAGGTCTTCTCGGCTGAGGACGGCGACGACCTGGGCGCTGGCGTCAACAAGAAGGTTGTCGTCCACATCGCTCAGAAGCGCAAGATCACCGAGGGTGACAAGCTCGCTGGTCGTCACGGAAACAAGGGTGTTATCTCTAAGATTCTCCCAGTTGAAGACATGCCATTCCTGGAGGACGGAACCCCGGTTGACGTGGTTCTGAACCCACTCGGTATTCCTGGTCGTATGAACTTCGGTCAGGTACTCGAGACCCACCTGGGCTGGATCGCCAGCCAGGGTTGGGAGATCTCGGAAGCCGACAAGAAGGGCTGGGCATCTGCTCTCGTTGAGGAGATGTACAAGGGTGCACCTGGTACCAAGGTTGCAACCCCAATCTTTGATGGCGCAAGCAAGGACGAGGTTGTTGGTCTGCTAGCCAGCACAAACAAGAACCGCGATGGCGTGCGCATGGTCTCCGAAAAGGGTAAGGCCCGCCTGTTCGATGGTCGTTCCGGCGAGCCATTCCCAGAGGCCATCTCCGTTGGTTACATGTACGTGCTCAAGCTGCACCACCTGGTTGACGACAAGATCCACGCTCGTTCCACCGGTCCTTACAGCATGATCACCCAGCAGCCGCTCGGTGGTAAGGCTCAGTTCGGTGGACAGCGCTTCGGTGAGATGGAAGTGTGGGCCCTCCAGGCTTACGGTGCCGCTCACACCCTGCAGGAGCTTCTCACCATCAAGTCCGACGACATCACCGGTCGTGTCAAGACCTACGAGGCAATCGTCAAGGGCGAGAACATCCAGGCCCCGGGTATCCCAGAGTCGTTCCGCGTTCTCGCTAAGGAGATGCAGTCGCTCGCACTGAACGTCGAAGTTCTCGACGCACAGGGCAACGTTGTGACCCTCCGCGAGGAAGACCGTGACGAGGGCGACCGCGCCGCTGAAGAGTTGGGCATCAACCTGTCCCGCGATGAGAACAGCGCAGTCGACAACGAATTCACCGAGTTCTAAACCCGGACCAGCAGAGATTTAGGAATAAGGAAAAATCATGGAAGTTGAAAACTTCGACGCACTCCGTGTTGGCCTAGCAACCGCCGACGACATTCGCTCCTGGTCCCACGGTGAGGTAAAGAAGCCTGAGACCATCAACTACCGAACCCTCAAGCCTGAGAAGGACGGACTCTTCTGCGAGAAGATCTTCGGCCCAACCAAGGACTGGGAGTGCTCCTGTGGCAAGTACAAGCGTGTCCGCTTCAAGGGAATCGTTTGTGAGCGCTGTGGTGTAGAGGTAACCAAGTCGAGCGTTCGTCGCGAGCGCATGGGTCACATCGAGCTTGCAGCTCCAGTAACCCACATCTGGTACTTCAAGGGTGTACCTAGCCGCCTGGGCTACCTGCTCAACATGGCGCCTAAGGACCTCGAGAAGATCATCTACTTCGCCGCCTACCGCGTTATGGCCGTAAACCAGGACGACAAGGACGCCGACTACGCAATGGTCCGCGAGGAGTACATCGACCGCGTCGGTGACATCCTGGCCGACCGTGACGCGCAGCTCAACGAGCTTGCCGCAGAGGAGATTGCAGCCCTTAACGCACACGGTCTGGTTCTCCAGAACTCCGACAAGCTGTGGGAGGCACCGATCTGGGTTGACGCTCAGTTCACCAAGAGCCTCGAGCAGCTTGTTGCGGCTCACGAGAAGAACCCAGACAGCTACTGGAGCGGCAAGCGCGCCGCTGCAGCCGCCGCTGAGGCCGCCGACGCCGATGCCCCAGTTGCACGCGATGCAGCTACCGGCAAGGAAATCGAGCGCCTAATCCGCGAGTTCAAGAAGAAGACCGAGAAGGTTGTTCGTGAGTTTGGTCGTCGCGAGCGTCGCGACAGCCTGTTCCGCGAGCAGAACGCCTGGCACATGTTCCTCACCAAGAAGGTAGAGGACCTGATCCAGAACGACGACCTGTTCGATGCGTTCGCTTACCAGTACGGTGACTACTTCGACCTCTCAATCGGTGCCGAGGCAGTTCAGCGCGTGCTGATCGACTTCGACCTCGACGGCGAGGCTGCAAAGCTTCGCGAGGAGATTGCAACCAACAAGGGTGCAAAGCAGACCCAGGCAATCAAGCGCCTCAAGGTTGTGCAGTCGTTCATCAACAGCAAGACCGCTCCTCACTCGATGGTTCTGGACGTTCTTCCAGTTCTGCCACCAGAGATTCGTCCGATGGTTCAGCTGGACGGTGGCCGCTTCGCTACCTCCGACCTCAACGACCTGTACCGTCGCGTGATCAACCGCAACAACCGTCTGAAGCGATTCGTTGACCTGGGTGCTGTTCCACAGACCATCCTCAACAACGAGAAGCGCATGCTGCAGGAGGCCGTGGACGCACTGTTCGACAACGGCCGCCGCGGTCGTGCAGTGACCGGAACCGGTAACCGCGCCCTCAAGTCGCTCAGCGACCTCCTGAAGGGTAAGCAGGGTCGTTTCCGTCAGAACCTGCTGGGTAAGCGTGTTGACTACTCGGGTCGTTCGGTTATCGTTGTCGGTCCTCAGCTGAAGCTGCACCAGTGTGGTCTTCCAAAGCTGATGGCAC
>Ga0213920_1000523_pt1 | contig 29117 bp, 27 predicted proteins | sample McNCre1117MG_FD_161054 | JGI IMG/M metagenome (GOLD analysis project Ga0213920, IMG submission 161054) | Freshwater microbial communities from McNutts Creek, Athens, Georgia, United States - 11-17 MG | ecosystem: Environmental > Aquatic > Freshwater > Creek | place: USA: Georgia | collected...
GGACCCCAACAAGTGGTTGAGCGACAAGGGCGCACCTTGGAAGAAGTTGGCCAATGAGAAGCCAAAAGGCGAAACCATTGCGTACGACTCGTTGTTGAACGCTTGGAAAAACGGCAAGGTCCGTTAAACCCCATGGCCGTGTGAATACCCATTCACACGGCCATGCTGAAAACTCTCGATAGAAGACTCATGGAGCGCTCGTTTTTATGCCGACTCAAGCACAGCCGTTGCCGACGCGCCGCGAAGACCTCGTTGCCCAGCTTGACCCCAACACGGTCTACGACATGGCCATTGTGGGCGGGGGTGCCACGGGCTTAGGCTTGGCCTTAGACGCTGCCTCACGCGGATACCGCGTGGTGTTGGTGGAATCGGATGACTTTGCCAAGGGCACCTCGTCGCGCTCGACCAAACTGGTGCACGGTGGCGTTCGCTATTTGGCACAGGGCAACATTGCCTTGGTTCGCGAAGCCTTGCATGAGCGCAGCACCTTGTTGCACAACGCGCCCCACATTGCCCAGCCCTTGCCATTTGTGATGCCGTCTTACGCGTGGTGGGAAAAGCCTTTTTATGGCATTGGCTTGAAGATGTACGACGCCTTAGCAGGCAAATCTGGCCTCGGGCCAACCGCATTTTTGTCACGTCAAGAGACCGTGGCTTGTTTGCCATCGGTGCAAGCCAACGGCTTGCGCGGTGGCGTGAAGTATTGGGATGGTCAATTCAACGACGCCAAATTGGCCTTGGCCTTGACACGCAGTGCCGCACTTGAAGGTGCCTTGTTGTTGAACTACATGCGCGCCTCGCGCCTGCTGTATACCCACGACAAAATTTCTGGCCTGCATTGCGAGGACACGCTCACAGGCCAAACGCATGACATTCACGCGCAGTGTGTGGTCAACGCCACCGGTGTGTGGGTCGATGCCTTGCGCGAACAAGATGGCACGAAGGAAGCGATGGTCGCGCCTAGCCAAGGCGTTCACATCGTCGTGGATAAAAAGTTTTTACCCGGACATGCGGGCTTGATGATTCCCAAAACTGCCGATGGACGCGTGCTGTTTGCCGTGCCTTGGTTGGGCAAAGTCATCTTGGGCACGACCGACACACCGCGTGACGATTTGGCAAAAGAACCTTTGGCCTTTGAAGAAGAAATTGATTTCATCTTGCGTGAATCGGCCCGCTACTTGAAGCACGCACCGCAACGCAGCGATGTGAAAAGCATTTGGGTGGGCTTGCGCCCGCTGGTCAAACCGCCGCAAGACGAGGGTGACAACACCAAAGCCCTGAGTCGCGAACACACGGTGTTGGTCAGCCACTCAGGCTTGGTCACCGTCACAGGTGGCAAATGGACCACTTACCGTGCCATGGCCGAAGACGTGTTACAGAAGTGCTTTGACAGCGCGTTGATGGTGCCCAAAAGCTACGCCATGACCGAGCACCTGCCGCTCGTGGGCGCTGACGTCACCACACCTGTGTCGATTTGCGAACCCGAAGGCCCCCATTCCTACGGCAGCGAGCAAGAGGCGCTTGACCGTTTGCCTGGGTCTCAAAACTGGCTCACCCACAGCTTGAGCGAGGCGATGGTGCGCTTTGCGGCCCGTTACGAATACGCTCTGCGTGTGGAAGATGTGTTGGCACGTCGCTCACGCTTGCTGTTTTTAGACGCCAAACTCGCCGCCAAACTTGCGCCCGCTGTGGCTGAGATCTTGCAATCCGAAACCAGCATGGACCCCGATGTGCAGGGCTTTTTGAAACTGGCAACGCAATACACCTTGGTTTAGAAATGACGGGAGAGTCGTCTGTTAAATTGCGCGCATGCCGCCGAAACACCCCGACACCACACCCGAGAAAAACCAAGTGACCCGCCAAGACTTTCGACTGTTCCACCGCCTGCGCGTACGCTGGGCAGAAGTGGACATGCAAAAAATCGTCTTCAATGGCCACTACCTGATGTACTTCGACACGGCCATGGCCGATTACTGGCGCGCCTTGGCGCTGCCGTATGAGCCCACCATGCACGCCCTAGGCGGCGATTTGTACGTCAAAAAGGCCAGCGTGGAGTACCACGCCTGCGCACGTTACGACGACCAACTCGATGTGGGGCTAAAGTGCCAACGCATTGGCACCTCGTCGATCCAATTTGTGGGCGCCATCTTTTGTGGCGATCAGCTGCTCATCACGGGGGAGTTGATCTACGTTTATGCCAACCCCGCCACGCAAACCTCGCTGCCGGTGCCACAGAGTTTGCGCGACATCTTTTTGAACTTTGAGGCGGGTAGGGCGGTCACGCAGTGCCAAGTCGGCACATGGCAAGAACTGCAAACCCACGCGAGTGCGGTACGCACCGAGGTGTTTGTGCAAGAGCAGGGCATTGCGGCTGAAGACGAATGGGACGACGCCGATGCCACCGCTGTGCATGCGGTGGTGAGTAACGGCTTTGACCTGCCCTTGGGCACAGCGCGGCTTTTGCAGCCAGCGCCCGGCGTGTCACAAATTGGCCGCATGGCCGTCACACGGTTGGTGCGAGGCTCAGGTTTAGGCAAACAACTGCTCGACGCACTGGTGGAATGCGCACGCACACGGGGTGACCGTGAAATACGCCTGCATGCACAACGCAGCGCGCAAGGCTTTTATGCCCGCCAAGGCTTCAGCGTCTATGGTGAACCATTCGATGAAGTTGGCATTGCGCACATTGAAATGCGTCGCACGTTGGCATCGCACTAACGGCTTATAGGTATACGGGCAGGGGTGGTCAAGCGTGGCTTGAATTGCTACGCTCAACCGCATGCCTGACCCAAGCTTTAACCCCAGCAAAGTCACCCAGCTTTGCGCTTCTGATTTGCGCCTCACGGTCGATGCCTCTGCTTTGGGCTTTGGCGACACCTCAGAGTTGGTGCAATGCGCGTTACCGTGGATCGGACAAGAACGTGCGCAACAAGCGGCGCGTTTTGGGCTGTCTATGGTTCAACCGGGCTACAACTTGTTTGTGTTGGGCGAGGTCGGAACGGGGCGCTCGACATTGATGAACCAATTGATGGCCGAGGTGGCGCAGCAACGCCCTGTGCCACCTGACCTGTGCTATTTGCATAACTTTGAAACGCCCGAGCAACCCCGCGCTTTGCGGATGGGGCAAGGTCAGGGGCGTGTGTTTCGCCAGCTGATGACGCAATTCTCAAAGTCCTTGCAATCTCAAATTCCCAAACGCTTGTCAGCGCCAGACGTCAAAGCAAAAAATGACGCGCTGCAAAGTGCTTACAAAGCACAAGAAGATGAAGCTTATGCGGCGCTCACCGCCTACGCCCAAGCACGTCATTTCGGGCTCCTGCGCGATGAAGGCCGTTTGGTGTTCACGCTCAAAAACGACAAAGGCGAGCCCGTGACCGCCAACCAATCATTGGCGTTGTCGCCTGAAAAACAGCTGGAAGTCGACAAAGCCGAGGATGCCTTGCTCAACGAAATCAACCGTTTCTTAGCCAAATCACAAGCGATGGAACGAGACTTGAATGAAAAACTGTCGGCCCTCAGGCGTCAGATGGTCAAGCCGCTCTTGAAACGGGAAACGCAAGCTGTGATGGATGGTTTGCAACAAAAAATCAGCGACGACAGTGCCAAAGACGTCTTCAAGTTGGGCATCTACCTCGACCAAGTGCAGCATGATGTGCTGGAGAACTTAGAGTTATTCATTCCCACGCCAGACGACGAGGTGCGCCTTGAAGCGCTGGAGAGTGTGTTGTCGCGCTTTCGTGTGAACTTGGTGGTCGATAACCATGACTTGGTGGGGGCGCCTGTGATTTTGGAAGACAACCCACTGTTCCACAATCTGTTTGGCAGCATCGAATACGAAACCGATGACGATGTGTTGGTGACCGATTTTTCACGCATTCGTGCAGGCAGTTTGCTCAAAGCCCATGGCGGATTTTTGATGCTGCATTTGCACGACTTGCTGAGCGATGAACCGGTGTGGGGCAAATTACGCCGATTCCTGCGCAGCGGACGTTTGCAAATTGAAGAACCCGGCATGGCGGCGGCGCCGATTGCCGCCGTGTCACTGCGACCCGAAGTCGTTCAAGTGGACGTGAAGATCATCTTGATCGGCTCGATTGAGGCTTACTACGCCGTGCAAGATGCCGATCCGGAAACGGCTGAGCGCTTTCGCTGCAAAGTTGACTTTGCTGAAACGTTCAAGGCCACGTCGGAGTCCAACCGATCCATCGCCATTTTTGTGGCGCACACCTGTCGTCGCTTGGGGCTGCTGCATTTTTCAGCGGCAGCGGTAGCGGCGCTGATTGAAGAAACCCACCGAGAAGCTGAGGATCAAACCCACCAAAGCGCCATATTTGCCAGCACCGAGGCTTTGGTGATTGAAAGCAGCGTGATGGCGCAAAGCTTAGGGTCTGCGTGCGTGCAAGCGCAAGATGTGAGGGCAGCCAAGCTGGCGCGTATACGCCGACACAACTACCCCGAAGAGCAATTGCAAGAGATGGTCGCCAGTGGCGAACGTTTGCTCACAGTAACCGGCGAGCGCGTGGCCCAAGTGAACGGTTTGACCGTGCTGGATTTGGGCGACTACCCATTTGGGTTTCCGATTCGCATCACCGCCTGCACGCATGCGGGCGAAGAAGGGCTGTTGAACATCGAACGTGAAGTCAAGCTGTCGGGACCGATTCACGACAAAGGCGTGTTGATTTTTCACAGCTACTTGTCGGTGCTGTTTTCACACATCGCCCCCTTGGCTTTCAATGCGTCGGTCGTGCTTGAGCAAGAGTACAGCGGTGTCGAGGGCGACTCGGCCTCTTGCGCAGAGTTTTATGCCTTGTTGTCGAGTCTGTCAGGGTTGCCCTTGAAGCAAAGTATTGCCATCACCGGCGCCATGAACCAGCACGGCGAGATGCTGCCTGTGGGGGGGATCAACGAAAAAATAGAAGGCTATTTCCGTAGCTGTGAATTACTTGGTTTTGATGGTCAACAAGGTGTGTTGATGCCGAGTCGCAACCGTCAACACTTAATGCTCAATCCACACATTGTGGATGCCGTCAAGAGGGGGCAATTTCACATCTACACCGCGGAGCGCGTGAGTGACGGCATGAGTTTGCTCACGGGTGTGGCATTTGGGTCGCGAGAAACGGGCGCTTATCCACCAGAAACGGTGCTTGGTCACGTACAGAAAACACTGGAAGACTATCGACGGGCTTGCGACAGGGTAGGGGCAGGCCACAGGCAAAAGCCTGCCGCCGAAGATGTGCCAAGTTGACGACGCGCTTGCGCGTCAAATGTCGTCGCGAAGCGGGTAAGGCAAGGGCAGTCGCTGCAATTCAGGACCTTGTGCGGCACCGAGATAAAGCGTGCTGTTTTCAGTCGCGGCCAGCTGCAATTCAGCAATCGCCACGCACACCGAGCCATCTTGCGCCGCTTGTGCAATCAGGCCGCAGGACTGTGTGGCATCCAAACTTGAAAACACCTCTTGGCCCGCGGCCATTGGAACTGGGCTTTGCACAATGAATGCGCGGCGCTTCAAGGTGCCTCGGAATTGGCTGCGCGCCACGATCTCTTGGCCGGGGTAACAGCCTTTTTTGAAGTTCACGCCATCGACCGATTCGTAGTTGAGCATTTGCGGCACAAACGCTTCGAACGTGGCTTGCTCCACCCACGCAATGCCGCTCAACACTTCCCCGACTTGCCACAACGCTGAGGTGAGCACAGGGCCTGCATGGGCAGGCTGCGGCACATCCACAGGGGCAACCCAAAGAGCACGGGGCTGGCATAAAGCGGGGTAAAGCGTCAACACATCAGCGGTGGCGGCAGAAGCTTCCGTCGTCGCAGCCAACGGGCTGACCCACACGCGGCGCTGCCATGCGGGCAGCGTTTGTGCCGTGAGGGATGCATCGCCCAGCACGAGGCCGACCGACTCACCGGCTAAGCCAAGCAGTTGAAACGCGTCGCTGGCATCGCTCAATTTGGCTTTGGCGCGCATCACGAACATCGACAAACGCTTGACCGTCTGAGCCATCAAGTCACGGCGACAAATCAACAACACCTCTTCAGCGCTGCGCTTGTAGACCACAAAACTGGCTTGCATGCGACCTTTGGCGTTACAAAACGCCGCCAAACGACACTCACCATCTTTCATCAACAGCACATCGTTGGTGAGCTGGTTGTGCAAAAAGCTGGCTGCGTCGGTGCCTGCGGCGCGAATCACGCCGAGGTGAGGCAAAGGGCTGACACCCGTGAACGGGACGTTGAGGTCAAGGATGGCGGCGGGAGCTTGGGCTGGGGTAGACATGGCTGAATTATCATGCCCGCTTCATTCAACACGTTGGAACTAGGGTTGTGATCAAACTGCTCAAGCGCATCTTTTTGACCTTGCTGGTGCTGTCGCTCTTGCTGGGCGCGGCGGCTGGCTGGTGGGTGCTGCGTCCGCTGCCCTTGGTCACGCCAACGGTTGATCTGTCGATTGCGCCGCAAACGCCGGTGCGTGGCATCGCACAAGCCGCGGTAGAGGCGGGCATTGAGGTGCAACCCGAGTTGTTGTATGTCTTGTTTCGCCTCAGCGGCCAATCGCGCAAACTGCGTGCCGGCAGCTATGAGATTACCCAAGGCAACACAGCACTCGATGTGTTGCGCAAGCTCACCCGTGGCGAGGAAAGTCTCAAAGCCATCACCCTGATTGATGGCTGGACGTTTCGCCAATTCCGTGCTGCCCTCGACAAAGCAGAGGGCTTGAAACACGACACCCGCCAGCTCAGCGACAGCGAGTTGATGGAGAAGCTGGGCTTGCCCGATGTGGCCCCAGAAGGCCGATTTTTCCCCGACACCTATACCTACGGCAAAGGTACGTCCGAGTTGCATGTGATGCAACGCGCAGCCAACGCAATGGTCAAGCAATTGGCGGCGGCTTGGGGCCTGCGCGCAGGAGGCTTGCAAGTCAAAACGCAAGAGCAAGCGCTGATTCTGGCCAGCATCATCGAAAAAGAAACGGGCCGCGAAAGCGACCGGACCACGATCAGCCGGGTATTTCACAACCGTTTGGCCATCGACATGCCACTGCAAACCGACCCGACTGTGATTTACGGCTTGGGCGAGTCGTTCGACGGCAACTTGCGCCGCACTGATTTGCGCACCGACCACCCGTGGAACACCTACACCCGCAAAGGCCTGCCCATCACCCCGATTGCCATGCCTGGCCGCAACGCCTTGTTGGCTGCGGTACAGCCCGCCAACAGCCGTGCGCTTTATTTTGTGGCGCGAGGTGACGGCACGAGCGAGTTCAGCGTGACGCTTGAAGCGCACAACGCCGCCGTCAACCGTTACCAACGCCGCGCCTCAGGTACATCAGCCGCACCCGCCGCGTCTGGACAGTGATGCTTCGCAGGCAAAATAGCAGGCTATGAAAAATACAGGCCTGTTCATCAGTTTCGAAGGCATCGACGGTGCGGGTAAATCCACCCACATCGACGGTTTGGCTGCCGCATTCACAGCCCAAGGTCGCCACGTCACGCTGACGCGCGAGCCCGGCGGTACACCGCTGGCCGAAAAGTTGCGGGAATTGGTGCTGCACGACGCGATGGACCCCTTGTGCGAAGCGCTGTTGATCTTTGCCGCCCGACGCGATCACTTGCAAAACGTGATCGAGCCCGCCTTAGCCCGTGGCGATGTGGTGTTGTGCGATCGCTTCACCGATGCCACCTTTGCCTACCAAGGCAGTGGCCGTGGTTTTGATGTGGCGGTGTTGCAGCAACTGGAGTCGTGGGTGCAAGCCCTGCCACAAGAGACAGCGGGCAAGTCTGCCACCGGCTTGCGTCAACCCGACGTGACCGTGTGGTTTGAGCTAGACCCTGCCATTGCCGCCGAGCGTTTGGCGGGGGCCCGTGTGCCGGACCGCTTTGAATCGCAACCTGTTAACTTCTTCCAAAAAGTGTCGAATGGCTACGCCCAGCGTGCCGAGGCTGATCCACAGCGCTTTGTCCGCCTCAACGCCGCACAGACACGCGACGCCGTTTGGCAACAATTGCTGCAACATTTCGTGCAACGCGGCTGGTTGCCTGCCAACCTAGAAGCCACAAGCCACAGCGTTGCGCCCTCAGGCACGTCAGCATGAGCGACGCATCTTCTGCCGTGCGTCCCGCGTTGAGCCCTTGGCTGCAAGGCCAACTCACCACCTTGTTGGCGCGGCGCGGCCATGCGTGGTTGTTGCAAGGGCCATCTGGCTTGGGGCAATACACCTTGGGGCTAGAGCTGGCCCGTGCATGGTTGTGCGAACAGCCCACGCCACACGGCGCGTGTTACCAATGCCGCAGTTGCCACAGCGTGGACGTGCGCACCCATGCCGATTTGTGCACCTTGGTGCCCGAAACTTTGGCCTTGGCACTCAACTGGCCGCTGGACGAAAAAACACAAAAAGACCTCGACGACAAAAAGCGCAAACCCAGCAAAGAAATTCGTGTGGAAGGGGCCCGTCAAATGGTCACTTTCACGCAGCAAACCCGCTCGGGTGGTGCGACCAAAGTGGTGTTTGTTTACCCCGCCGAGCGCATGAACCATGTGACGGCCAACACCATTTTGAAAACTTTGGAAGAGCCGCCCGGGGAAACGCGCTTTGTACTGGCCAGTGAGGCCTCGCACTTGTTGCTGCCCACCATTCGCAGCCGCTGCCAAACCCACACGATGGTGTGGCCTAGCGAAACCGAGTCGCTTCAATGGCTGCAAGGGCAGGGCGTGCCCAGTGCCGAAGCCGCCGTGTTGTTGCGTGCCGCAGGCGGTCGCCCTGAAGACGCGCTCGATTTGGCCAACAACGGCCTGAAAGCTGCCCACTGGGCCAATTTGCCCAAAGCCGTCTTGCGTGGCGATGTGGGGGCGGTGTCTGATGCCACGCCCTCGCAAGCCATTGCCATGCTGCAAAAGCTGTGTCACGACTTGCTGGCCGTGCGCACAGGTGCAGAACCACGCTTTTTCATGGCCGCCGATTTACCCGCTGCAGGCACGGTGTCGTCGCTGACGCAATGGTCCAAAGACTTGATGCAAGGCGCACGCACGTCTGAGCACCCTTACAACCCAGGCCTGATGTTTGAAGCGCTGGTCGCCCGCGCGCAAACGGCTTTGCGCGCCAAGGATTAATCATGTTCACCGACTCCCACTGCCACCTCAACTTTCCAGAGCTGGTTGAAAACATCCACACCATCCGCGACGACATGGCCAAAGCACAAGTCACGCGCGCGTTGGTGATCAGCACCACGCTGGAAAGGTTTCCTGAAGTCCACGGCCTTGCCACTCAGTTTGACAACTTCTGGGCCACCGTGGGCGTACACCCCGACAATGAAGGCGTGCAAGAACCCACACTCGACGACTTGCTGACCCGCGCCCAATTACCCCGCGTGGTGGGCATTGGCGAAACAGGCTTGGATTACTTCCGCTTAGGCGAACGCACGGTGGCCGATATGGCGTGGCAGCGCAACCGCTTTCGCATCCACATTCAAGCCGCGCAACAGACCCAACTGCCGTTGGTCATCCATACCCGCAGCTCGTCGGCAGACACCATCGCCATTTTGAAAGAGCAGGGCGAAGACGGCTCGGCGGGCAGCGCAGGGGGCGTGTTTCACTGCTTCACAGAAACCGCCGATGTGGCCCGTGCTGGCTTAGACCTGGGGCTGTACATCTCGTTTTCAGGCATTTTGACCTTCAAAAATGCCCAAGATTTGCGCGACGTGGCCAGCTTTGTACCGATGGACCGCATCTTGATCGAAACCGACAGCCCCTACTTGGCCCCCGTGCCGCACCGTGGCAAAACCAACAATCCGTCCTTTGTTCCGTTTGTGGCCAAACAAATTGCCGAGATCAAAGGCATGAGCGTTGAAGCCGTAGCCGAAGCGACCAGTCGCAATTTTGACCAATTGTTCAAGGCTGTCTTGAAATGAAGCTTTACTTTAAGTACCTTGTCTATCTATCTGTTTTCATTGGATTTTCATCTGCCAATGCGGGTTCATACGACGACTTTTTCAAAGCCATCCACTTTGACCAAGTGCAAGAGGTTCAAAAGCTACTTCGACGTGGCATTGACCCCAATTCACCCAACGAAAAAGGCGTGCCCGCACTGTTGGTCGCGCTTCAATCGGGTTCGCCTAAATCTGCGGTGCTGTTAGCACAAGAGCCTCAAACCCGCGTAGAAGTCAGCAACCCCAACAACGAGTCGGCCTTGATGATGGCCGCCCTGCATAACCAAATTGAAGTGGCGACGGTCTTGATTGAGCGGGGCGCCGAAGTCAACCGCAAAGGCTGGACGCCTCTGCATTACGCGGCAACACGCGGTCACATTGCCATGATGCGTTTGCTGCTCGAAAACAATGCCTACATCGATGCCGAATCGCCCAATGGCACCACGCCGCTGATGATGGCGGCGTACTACGCGCCACCTCTGGCTGTGAAACTATTGCTAGAAGAAGGCGCAGACCCCACGCTGCGTAACCAAGCCAAAGCCACCGCACTCGACATGGCCTTGGCTAACGATCGCAAGCAAAGCGCTTATTACTTGCGCGCGTTCATTGAAGCTTGGGAAATTAAAGAAGCTGGGGAATAAAGTGCGGCATCGGCTCCATCCCGATGTATTCAAGCTAGGCTTGGTGAGTTTTCTCACCGACCTGAGCTCAGAGATGATCTTTTCGGTATTTGCCATCGTCTTCACGACAGTCGCTGGTGCCTCCAGTGCCATGCTGGGGCTGGTGGAGGGCTTGGCAGATTTTTCAGCTTCGTCACTTAACTACTTGGCAGGCTGGTTGTCCGACCGCAGCGGGCGACACAAACGGCTTGCCACTGCGGGTTATGGACTCTCGACGCTAGCCAAGCTCATTCTGTTACTTGCGTCATCTGTTGTGACGCTGAGCATCTTTCGCGTGATTGAGCGGTTGGGCAAAGGCTTTCGTGGCCCGCCACGCGATGCATGGTTGTCATCCATCTCCCCGGCGGCGTCACGCGGTTATGCCTTTGGCGTTCATAAGTCACTTGACAAGTCTGGTGCTGTGCTCGGGCCGCTGGTGGCTTATGGGCTGCTGTCTTGGCTGGGGGAGTCGGCGAACACCTACGGAACGCTTTTTTTGATAGCTTGCGTGCCCGCAATGGTCAGCGTCTGGGTGCTCACGCGCATCCCTGATCAACCCGGTCCCCCTCATGCTCGCGAGAGTCTGAGTCAGAACTGGCAACAATTGAGCCCTAATTTCAAACGCTTTCTGATTCCATCAGGCATTTTTGCGCTGGCGTATTTCAGTCTTGGATTCATCCTTCTGAAGGCACACGCCCTCGGCTTTGGCGTGACCGAGATCGTTTTGCTCTACGCGCTGTTCAACAGCACCTGCGTGGTGTCAGCGCCGCTGATTGGCAAACTCGGTGACAGGCTCGGGCGCCACCACGTCATCATGCTGGGTTATGCCCTCTACGCGTTCGTCAATCTGTGGTTGATACTAGCAAGCCGCCCGTGGGAAATGTGGGTGCTGCTTGCCATTTATGGATTGTTTTATGCGATTGACGAGTCGCAGAGCAAGGCATTCATCGCTGACCTTGAGCCTGAGAGGGTAGCCACGGCGGTGGGCGTCTATAACTTCACCACCGGATTGCTGTATTTGCCTGCATCGTTGATCGCTGGCACCTTGTGGGCAGCTAGTCCCAGTTTGGCATTCGCAACGGCTGCAGCTCTGTCATTCACAGCCATGGCATTTTTGACCTTACAGGGTCCTGGTGCCGCGCTGCGATAGACGCTCTCAGATTCAAGACATTTCTAGCTTAAAATTAACTATACATAATATGCATCGTATCAAATGAAATCAACTTAAACACACGATCGACTCGTTCACTCAAAACTACCGGTGACTCAAACTCTGCATCACGTTGAACCACCCAGAAACCGCTTCAGGCCCAGCTTTGTCAAAGGCTGCACAGACTTGTTGAATTTGTGTGCCCGTTAACTGCGCTTCCAATTGAGCGCCCGCATCCGTCAAACCTAACAAACGCAAGCGTTTGTCGTGTTCTGCCGTTCGAATTTCAACCAAACCCATGCCAATCAATTGACGCAACGGCGCATTCAGCGCCTGCTTGGTGACGTTGAGGGTTGCCAACAAGGTGTTGACCGTGAGTTGTGGGCTTCGCCCTACAAAATACAAAATCCGGTGATGCACACGATTTAAACCGCGCTGCTCCAGCATCCGGTCGGGTTGCTCTGTGAAAGCACGATAACCAAAGTAAAGCTGCTCGATGGCTTGGCGTAACGACTCTTGGTCAGGCATCTGGTTACCCGTAATTTTTGGCACTGATACGTCAATCATGTTGACATGATAGCCACATTGTCTTTAAGATGAATACGTCAACCTGATTGACATTCAACACACGCCACACCATGTCCACATCGTCTGCCTCATCCACGCAACCTCATTTGCAGTTGTCATCGCGCACGCAAGATTTACATGCGTCACCAATCCGAGAAATTTTGTCGGTGATTGACCGCCCCGGCATGATTTCGTTTGCAGGTGGCCTGCCCGCTGTCGACACGTTCCCAACCTTCACTTTGAAGGACATGCCACAAGAGGTACTGCAATACGGGGCAAGCGAGGGAGATTGGCCTTTGCGTCAAAAAATTGCCGCGGAATTTGCAGAGATTGGACTCTTCTGCACCCCAGAACAAGTGCTGATCTTGTCTGGCTCTCAGCAAGGCATTGACATGGTGGCCAAGCTCTTCATCGATGCAAACACCCCCGTGGCCGTGGAGTCCCCCACCTATTTGGCTGCACTTCAAGTGTTTCGCTTTTATGGCGCGCGCTTCGTGCCGTTTGAAGCACAACATGCCAACGCGGCCCAGTTTCTGGCTCAAAAACCTGCATTTGCCTACAGCATTCCCACGTTCCAAAACCCAAGCGGTCGCTGTCTCAGCGCGGCAGAGCGCACCGCATTGGCTCAGGCGTGTGATGCCAGCAACACGCCGCTGTTTGAAGACGATCCCTACCGCGATTTGGTCTACGACGCCTGTGACCGACGCCCTGTGTGCGCCGACCTCAAACATGCGCCTTGGATGTACCAAGGTTCATTCTCCAAAAGCTTAGCCCCCGGCTTACGCTTGGGCTACATGGTGGCCTCGCCGGAGTTGTTGCCGATGTTGACGCGGCTCAAGCAAGCGGCCGATCTGCACAGCAACCGCATGAGCCAATGGCTGGTGTTGCAGCAGCTGAACAACCCCAACCGCCCAACAGAATTAGCAAGCTTGGCCGACCACTACCGTCAGCGCCGCGACGCATTTGAGGCCGCCTTGCAGCGCCACTTCGGCGATCTCGCGACATGGGAAAAACCACCCGGCGGCTTGTTCTTTTGGCTCAAGCTGAACCACGGCATCGACACCCGTCGTGTGCTGCCCTTGGCCATTGACGCTGGCGTCGCTTTCATGCCGGGCGAACCCTTTTTGCCCTTTGAAACAACCGGCTGTGGCCAACTGCGCTTGAACTTCAGCCACGCCAGCGAAGCACAGGCTGACGAGGGTTTGAAAAAACTGGCCGCTTTGATCCGCAGCATGCCAGCCGTGGTTTAAGGCGTCAGCGTCAACTGGTGCGCCAACACTTTGGGGTTCAACCGTAAATCACGATATTGCCCCTTTGCCCAACCGTCTTTCATGTCGCGGTAGTTGGCGCTCCACACCAAGCCACTTTGGCCAGTTTGATAGGTGAACTGCGAGTGCTCCAAATCAGACAAGTCATACACCGCACGCATCGACGCCGCGTGGCGGTTGGCAAAGGGCAAGTACTTTTCGCCGGGCCAATATTGGCCCACATTCACCGTGAAAGGATCGCCGTCGGACGGCACTTTCACATTGAACAGTTCGCGCAAAAATGGCACCTGCCCCAGCGGCCGATGCGTGCTCAACGCCACATGCTCACGGCCCCATCGCCAATCGGCGGGCGTGTTGCCTTGCCAAGTGGCGATGCGGTCAAGCGCACGGTCTAGCGCTGCGATTGATTGTTGGGCGCAGGTTTGGGGTGCACACCAAGGGCTGTTGGGCTGACGCATCACGTTTTCAAGAAACACCCGAAAGTTGCGTTTGCCGTATTGGGCTTTGAATGTGTCGACGCCCAGCTTGGGCTCAATCAACCCACGCGTGAGTTCATCGGCCCAGACCGACACGAGCAAAGGTGCGGGCAAATTGGCGCTCATACGGCTATCAAAATTGTCCAGCGTTTTCAACGCCTGCGCAGCCAAAGGATGCTGCGATGGGGTGGCCTTGAGCACAGGCAACAAGGTGCGCGTAGACAACGACAGCGTGTCGTTTTGCAGCGCTTGCATGTCGTCGAAACTATGACGAGCTTGGGCACTCAGAACTTGTTCAATGCGGTCGTAGCGGTGCGGCGCGATCCAATCTTGGCCCAAAAAGTACGGATAACCAGGCGCTGTGATGCGCTGGTTCGCCGTGGACACCCAGCCCTTTTTGCCATCGTCATGCGGCATGTCGGCATAAGGAATCCAGCCTGTCCAGTCATAGCGCGCGTCCCAACCGGGCGCAGGGGCGACGCCACGTAAGTCGTTGTCAGCGCGACGCAATGGCACGCGCCCTGCCGCTTTGTAGGCAATGCGCCCTTCCCGATCGGCCATCACAATGTTTTGTGTGGGGGAATGGTTGTCCGCATAGGCAGCGATCAGCTCAGGCACGTTCCTCGCCTTGGGCACCTTGAAGCCACTGGCCAAGGTGCGGTTGTCGGCGTCCAGCGCGGTCCAGCGCAGAGCCAGCACAAAACGCGACAAGTCCAACACTTCGCCATGCGAGGCTTGCGCATCGCTGATCACGGGGCCATGTCGGGTACTACGCACTACATACGTCACGGCAGGTTGACCTTTGACCGCAATGGTTTCGAGATGCGTTTCGAAGTTTTGCCACCCTGTGGGCGTTTTGTAACGCTGGGGATCTGCAGGGTCAATCCGCTCCAAATACAAATCTTGCACATCAGGGCCCGTGTTGGTAAAGCCCCAAGCGACATGTTCGTTACGGCCTAACACCACGAACGGCAAGCCGGGCAAGCTCGCACCGATCACATTCAAATCTGGGGCTTGCAAATGGGCGTAATGCCAAATGGCGGGGGCGCTCAAGGCCAAGTGCGGATCGTTGGCCAACAAAGGCTTGCCCGTGCTGGTGTGTGAACCAGCCACCACCCAGTTGTTGCTGCCACGGCCCTCGTTGAACCCAGGCTCGCCAACAAAGGCCAGCGAGAGCGAAGTTTTCAAGGCCCCTGCTGCTTTGTAAACGCCCAAGTTGCGGTAGAGCTGGGCCAAGTCAACGGCAGAGGCAGGTTTTTCACCTGGGTATGGCGGATACAGCTGCCAGAGTTGCTCGGTGCTCAAGGTCCGTGCGGCGCTCAAACGGGCGAATTCGTTGCCCCAATTGCCCCCTAAATCGAGGGCCATCACCAACGACCAAGCCACGCTGTCAATGGGTTGCCAAGGGTTGCCCGACGTCCCCCCCGGCTCGGTGCGCATCAACGCAAACTCAGGCGGCAAGCCCTGTGGGCGGTTGGCATGAAAACTGTTGATGCCGTCGCTATAAGCTTGCAACTGCTCACGCACGTCAGCCGGTAAATTGTCGTACTGACGCTGTGCGGCTTGCATCAGCCCCAGCGTGCGCATGAGTTTGTCGGTGGGCAGCGTGACCTCACCCAAAATTTCAGACAACTCGCCGTGCATCAAACGGCGGTTGAACTCCAGTTGCCAGCTGCGATCTTGCGCATGCACAAAGCCCAAGACAAACGCCGCATCACGGCTCGATTGCGCTTGAATGTGGACGACATCGTCGGTGTCGCGGTTGATCTGAACGCGCTGGCTCAAGCCGGCAACTTTCAACGAGCCATCCACCATAGGCAGGGTATGAAATACCCAAAACCCAAACATGACCCCCAAGGCCAGCAGCGCTAGCAAAACGAATTGAGCAATTCTTTTCAACCAGCGCGTCATGGGGGCTTTCTGTTTAAGGGGTGGCGGGCTTGAATTGAAGAGCTTTGAACTCCAAAAACTCCTCGAACCCGAACTTACCATTTTCACGGCCGTTGCCCGACTGTTTGTAACCACCAAATGGGGCGTTACTGTTAAATGGCGCACCGTTGATGTCAATCTGTCCCGTGCGGATGCGGCGCGCCACGGCCACCGCGTGAGCCTCGTCGTTGCTCCACACGCCGCCGCCCAAACCGTAAATGCTGTCGTTGGCAATGCGGATGGCCTCGGCCTCGTCGGTGTACGTGATGATGACCAACACAGGGCCAAAGATCTCTTCCTTGGCCAAGGTGTCGGTGGCTTTCACACGCAAGATGGTCGGCTGCACAAAGTAGCCTTTGTCGAACGGCGGCTTCTGCGGCCCACCCGCCACCACTTCGGCGCCCTCTTGAATGCCTTGCTCGATGAAGCCCATCACGCGGTCGCGCTGTGCGGCGCTGACCAAAGGTCCTAAGCGTGTGCTCTCGTCCAAGCTGGGGCCCAAGGTGAGTTTGGCAATCGCTGTTTGCGCGATCTTTTTGGCTTCTTCGTAAAGCGACTCAGGCACCAGCATGCGGGTGTGGGCCGAACAGGTTTGACCGCTGTTCAACATGCACGCAGAAATGCTGCCTTTGACGGCAGCTTCCAAATCGGCATCGGGCAAGATCAGGCTGGCTGACTTGCCACCCAACTCCAAAGCCACGCGTTTGATGCTTTGCGAGGCCAACTCGCCCACGCGTTTGCCAGCGCGGGTGGAGCCCGTGAAGCTCACCATGTCGACTTCTGGGTGGCTGGCCAATACCTCGCCCACTTCGGGACCGGTGCCGTTGACCAAGTTGAACACGCCCGCAGGCAAACCTGCGGCATGGATGATTTCCGTCAAAATCATGGCGTTGATGGGTGCGATTTCGCTGGGCTTTAACACCACCGTGCAACCTGCTGCGAGAGCGGGCGCCACCTTCAAGGTGATTTGATTCAGCGGGAAGTTCCATGGCGTGATGCACCCGACAACGCCGATCGGTTCACGCACCACCAAGGAGTTGCCTACTTTTTCTTCCCACACAAAACGACGCGCCACTTTGGCCGCATTGCCCCAGTTGAAGACGGGGCCGCCCACCTGAATCATCTTGGCGAGTTTGATGGGCATGCCCACCTCGCGGGCGATGGCGGTGCCCATCTCATCCGTGCGGTCCTTCAGGCCTTGCACGATTTTGTCGATGTAGCCGCAACGGGTTTCAACCGGCAATTGCGACCAGCTGTCAAACGCCGCACGCGCCGCCAACACGGCTTGCTCAGCCTCGGCACGGGTGCCTTGGGGCACGGTAGCGAACACTTCTTCGGTGGTGGAGTCATGCACCTCAAAGGTTTTGCCCGATTGGGCTTTGACCCATTGGCCATTGATGTAGTGGTCGGTGTAGTGCGTCATGTCAGTGCCTGTCGGTTGCGAAAGTTGCAATATAGTACACATTTACCGTCCCATCGGTCGGTGAATTCCCTGAAATAAAGTGCACTTTATGGGCTTTGCTGGCGTGCGTTAAAGAATGCCGATAATCCACCCCCTATGGAACACAGCCCCTCCTCGCCTCAAGTCGCCGCAACGACCGCCAAGCTGACCGTCCGCCGCTTAGGCGTCAACCTGAGCCAAGGCTTCAGCCGGCACTGGAATGGTGGCGATGCATTTTTGACCGCCTATTGCAATGCCCTGTCGATGAGTTTTCCGGTGGGCGAGCAGTTTTTTGTTGATTCGGTGAAGGCCGGGCTCAAAGCGCTGCCTGACACACCCGACAACGCGGCGCTGCGTGAAACCGCCAAGGGTTTCATCGGGCAAGAAGCCACCCACCGTCGGCTGCACTCGCTCTACAACGCACATTTGCTCAAGCAAGGTTTGCACAACGCATGGGAGCCCCGCACGGCCCAGCGAATTGCCAAAGCACACCAAGATTTTTTCAGCAAAAGCGACAAACCCTATTTGCACATGTTGGCAGTGACGGCCGCGTTTGAGCACTACACCGCCATCTTTGGCGACCTGACCTTGGAAGATTTAGACGGCCCAGGGGACATGTTTGCACACGCAGAAGAACCGCTCAAAACCCTGTGGCGCTGGCACGCCGCCGAAGAGTCCGAACACAAAACGGTGGCCTTCGATTTGTACCAGCGCTTAGGTGGCAACCACGGTTGGCGCTTGCGATGGTTCACGTTTGTATCGGTTCAATTCACGCTCGACATCATTCGGCAAACGGTCAACAACCTGTGGCATGACCAAACCTTGCACAAGCCATCCACGTGGTGGTCGGCCTTCAAGTTCACGTTTGGCACGCATGGGTTGGTCTGGCGGGTGGTCAAACCTTTGCTGGCCTATCGCCGCCAAGACTTTCATCCCAACGACGTGGGCTCACCCACGGCCGCAACCGATTGGCTCACCCGCCATGCCGACCGTTGGACGCCCGTCGGTCAATGACCTTCGTGTGCCCACAGCAGCAACGCATCGCGATCTTCCACGACCAAACTCACTTTTTGCCCCACCGGCAAGCAGAGTTTGGTGGCCACATGGCCGAACGGTAAATCGGTCAAAACGGGCACTTTGAGTTGGCTGCGCAAACCGTCGACCACGGTTTGCAGTTTGAAGCCTTTGTCGTGCGGCGTGAGTTTGAAGTTGGTGAATTGGCCCAACACCACCGCCTTTTGTTTCGCCAAGACACCCGCGTGCAACAGTTGCGTCAGCATGCGCTCTATGCGGTACGGGTGCTCGCCCACGTCTTCCAAAAACAACACGCCGCCTTGGATATTGGGGAAATAAGGCGTGCCGAGCAGCGACACCAGCACGGCCAAGTTACCGCCCCACAACACCGCATCTTGCGCCCACACGCCAGAGCGACGCTTGGCCAATGCCTCGGCACAACGGGTCGAGAAATGCCACCCCGCACCCTCGCCCTGCCCACTCACCATGTCGTCAAAACAAGCTTCCATGATGTCGTCGGGTTGCTCTGCGCCAAAGTCTTCGCCCAACGCGGGGCCGGCCCATGACACCGCGCCTGTTTGGGCCAGCAAGGCATTTTGAAACGCGGTGAAGTCACTCAAGCCCACAAACTGCGTGCCTTTGGCGATGGCTTTGGCCACCGTTTTGTATTTGATCTGCGGCAAGATGCGCGTGAGGCCGTAGCCACCGCGCGAGATCAACGCCACGTCTGCACCGCTGGCCGCCGCGCGGTGAATGGCGTTCACGCGGGTGGCATCGTCACCGGCAAAACGGGTGAAGCTGCTGAGGGCATCCGCGTCTAGCTCGACCTCGTGGCCGAGTGTTTGAAGGCGTGCCACGCCACGTTTGAAAGCTGCTTTGTCGCGCACTGCGCCGCTGGGGGAATAAATGTAGATATGAGCCATGCCTGAATTGTCGCGGCAATTCAGACGCCCACTCACCCCACGTCGCGTTTGTAGTGCAACAACCGTCCACGGTAACGGCTGAGGTCTTGCAAGGGTTCGTTCATCAGCAACTCGGTGACCGAAAACCCCATGCGCGCCATGTCACGGTGAAAGGCGCTGCGGTTGCCGCGGTTGGGGTCAACGATGAGCACTTCCGCGCCATCGGCCGCGTGCTCTTGAATGAAGCCTGACAGTTGGGCGGGATGGTTACGCTCGTAGAGCACGTCACTGGCGATCAGCAAATCAAACGCGCCCAACCCTAGATTTATACGGCCCCAATTGCCAGTTTCGTAAGGCAACGGCGGCAACGCGTTCAACTGGAGATTGGCTTTTAAAAAAATCTCAGTCAGCGGATGGCAATCGCTGGCGGTGACGTTGCCTTCTCGTCGGTGCACCACCAAGCTGGCCAAAGCCAGACCGCAGCCGAGTTCAAGCACCCGTTTGCCCTTGAGGTCCCAGGTTTGCATCAAGTCAGCCAGTTTTTGGGCCGATGGCCAAACCAAGCCAAACAAGGGCCAAGTTGCCGATGAAATGCCAGCCGCCAAGGCCAATCCCAAAGGATCACTGAATTGCTGCTTGTCAAGCAAGGAACGAATTTGCAAATCAGCCCCGCCTCCTACACCCACCCTCTGAAACTTGACGTCGTAACCGAGGGGCGATGCGGGAGCTTGGGTCATATTTAACTTTGTGGCGTAGGCGGTGGCGTGGCCAACAAGGCGCTTAAGGCGCGCGGACCGGCACGGTGGCCAGCATCAGGGTAAGGGGCATCGCGCAGCGCGGGTGTCAAGGCACTGTCAGCGTTGTGCCCCTGCAAGTGCAAAGGTGCGCCTTGGTGTGTTGACCAAAGCGCCTGTACCGCGTGAACCAACGTGGCCATGCTGTGTGGTGCATGCAAGGTCACTGGCGCGGGTTGGAGTTGCGCCAAAAACTCAACCAGCACTTGGGCGTGCCAAGCCAAGTTGTGCACCTTTTCTTTTTTAGGCTTGTCCGAAGCCCCGAAGCCAGGCAAATCCACGGCGATGGCAGGACGTGGACCGGCCAGCTCTGCCAAATAGGTGGCACTCCAACCGTCGGGGCCATGCAGGTAGACCTCAAGCGAGTCAGCGTGTGCGGAGTCAAGGGCCTGTAATGCCGAGGACTGAGTGTCGTCTGGACTGGCGAGTTTGCGGTTGTCAAACCAATGCAAGCGCAAGCCATTCAAGGCGGGTAAATCGGTGGTGAAGCAAGACAGGGCTGTGGGCAAATTTAAGCCTTGCCACGCACTGTCGGGCGTGCGCAAGGCATCCTCGCGCAGCGGGGTTTTGTGCAGCTGTTGTTGGGCGCGACGAGCTTCAAAGAAATGCTGCAGCGTGTGCGCGCATTCTGCAGCCAGCACCCCGCCGGTCACCTCGGTTTGATGATTCAGCTGCGGATAGTCAAAGACATTCAGCACCGAGCCCGCAGCGCCTGTTTTAGGTTCGGTGGCGCCAAACACCACGCGCTTGAAGCGAGCGTGCAGGGCTGCGCCGCTGCACATGGCGCAGGGCTCTAAGGTCACGTACAAGGTGCAATCGTCGAGGCGGTAATTGCCCAGCGCTTGGGCGGCTGCACGCATGGCGTTGACTTCGGCGTGTGCCGTGGGGTCGGTTTGACGCAAGGGCGCATTGTGCGCAGACGCTACCACCTGCCCTGCCCGCACCACCACAGCCCCGACCGGGACTTCACCGGCCTGCGCCGCCACTTGAGCCTGCACCAAGGCGAGCCGCATGAAGAAGCGGTCGTCGTCGGGCGAGGTGTTGTGCGTCATGAACGCTCAGCGTGAGTGGCTTGTGCAGGCACCATACCCAGCGTGACCATCCAATCGGCCAAGGCTTGCTCATCTGGCGTGCTTTGTGCGTAAGCCGCATGCATGGCCATGTGCGATTCAGGACGGTGTTGATTCAGCTTGAGCTTGCATTGCACATCGATGATGCGCAATTCAAAGGCCACGATGCCGCTCAGCATTTTTTGTTGGTAATCGACGTCTAACCCACGCCACTGGGCTGCGTAAGGTGGTTCGTGATCGCCGATGAGTTGCTTGAGCAAGCGGTCTTTGGCGTGCTGCTCGTCGATCAACGTGGCTTCAACGCGCGTGTGTACGGCCACGTAACTCCACGTGGGTACGCGGACCAAGTCTGGATATACCTTGGGAGACATGTAGGCCTGTGGCCCCATGAACGTGACCAAGGCTTGAGGGCGCGTTTGCAGATAGCGCCAATGCGGGTTGGCTTTGGCACAGTGCCCCGACAAAACGTGTGGGTCACGGCTTTGGCTCAAATGCAACGGTAAATGCGTGACAAAAGGAAACCCGTCGTCGTCCGTGCTGATCAGACTGGCGAACGGATACCCACGCATCACCTTCAAGGCATGGGCTTCGTCTTTTGGATTGAACTGTGGCGGCAAGTACACGCAATTGGCCTCAGTAAAAACAGGTGACGCTCAAGCGAGTGAGCAAACACCTTCAAACAACAATGCTCAGAAACGGCGTTTGACTGCGGGGCCTGGGCCCTTGCCTTCGATGTGACGGAAAGTCACACGGGCTTTGTTCATATCGTAAGGAGACAGTTCAACGGTGACTTTGTCACCTTCGATGATGCGGATGCGGTGCAGGCGCATTTTACCGGCGGTATATGCGATCAGTGAGTGACCGTTTTCTAAGGTGACGCGGTAACGAGAGTCGGGTAAGACCTCGTGCACGACACCCTTCATTTCGATCATTTCTTCTTTGGCCATGTACTAGGAGTTCTCAAATAAAAAAAAGGAGCCCCATCACTGGGGTAAAAACCAAGAAAGCGACAGATGTCGCTTTTTGTTTCAAGCTCTCGATTGTAGGTTGTTTAACTTCGACAACAACTACTTCTTGCGCATGTTCTGTATGACTCGATACACAGCGTAGACCGCGATCACCGCGAAAACAATACAAACCACCCATTCAACCTTGGTCAAATGGGTGACAAACACCTCGATGTGGTCGTAAGTGGACAACGGTGTGTTCACAACGGGGTTTTCTAAGCGGTATTTTTCGTACTGACCGTTGTCCATGTTTTAGCCGCCTTAAGGGTGTATCAAATTTAACAGTTTCATATCATAAGCCATTGATTTAAAACAGCTTATTTCAAAGGACTTGTTATTCCCATTCGATTGTCGCGGGTGGTTTGGATGACACGTCGTAGGTCACTCGGTTGATGCCACGCACTTCGTTGATGATGCGGCCAGATACTTTCTTGAGCAACGCATAAGGCAACTCGGCCCAGTCTGCCGTCATGAAGTCGCTGGTTTGCACGGCGCGCAAGGCCACCACGTAGTCGTACGTGCGGCCGTCGCCCATCACGCCCACGCTCTTGACGGGCAAGAACACGGTGAAGGCTTGGCTGGTCAAGGCGTACCAAGATTTGCCAGTGGCTTCGTCTTTGAAGTTGTGCAGCTCTTCGATGAAGATCGCATCGGCACGGCGCAGCAAGTCGGCGTATTCCTTTTTCACTTCGCCCAAGATGCGCACGCCCAAGCCTGGGCCTGGGAACGGGTGGCGGTACACCATGTCGTGCGGCAGGCCCAAAGCCACGCCAAGTTCACGCACTTCGTCTTTGAACAATTCGCGCAGTGGCTCCAACAACTTCAAGCCCAACTGCTCAGGCAAGCCGCCCACGTTGTGGTGGCTCTTGATGGTGACGGCTTTTTTGCTTTTGGCGCCGCCGCTCTCGATCACGTCAGGGTAAATCGTGCCTTGGGCCAAGAAGGTGGCGCCTTTGTGGCCACCGTCGCCTGCTTTGAGTTTGGCCGCTTGTTCTTTGAACACGTCCACAAACAAGCCGCCAATGATCTTGCGTTTGGCTTCTGGCTCGCTCACGCCTGCCAGCTTGCCCAAGAACAAGTCGCTGGCGTCCACGCGAATCACGTGAGCGTGCAACTTGCCCACAAACATGTCCATCACCATGTCACCTTCATTCAGGCGCAACAAACCGTGGTCCACAAACACGCAGGTGAGTTTGTCGCCAATGGCGCGGTGAATCAGGGCTGCAGCCACGGACGAATCCACGCCGCCTGACAGGCCCAAAATAACTTCTTCGTCACCCACTTGTTTGCGAATAGCAGCCACCGCTTCTTCGATGTAGTCGCCCATGATCCAGTCAGGGCGTGTGCCGCAAATATCCAGCACAAAGCGGTTCAACAAGGCTTGGCCTTGCACGGTGTGCGTGACTTCGGGGTGGAACTGCACCGCATAAAACTTGCGCACTTCATCGGCCATACCGGCGATGGGGCAAGCAGGTGTCGACGCCATGACCTTGAAGCCTTCGGGCAGCTGGGTCACTTTGTCACCGTGGCTCATCCACACTTTGAGCATGCCGTGGCCTTCAGACGTGTTGAAGTCTTCAATGCCTTTGAGCAATTCGGTGTGGCCGTGGGCTCGCACCTCGGCGTAGCCAAACTCGCGCGTGGTGCCCGCCTCGACCTTGCCGCCCAGTTGGGTGGCCATGGTTTGCATGCCGTAGCAAATGCCAAGCACCGGCAAGCCCAGCTCGAACACCGCGTCAGGTGCGCGGTCGTCGACCTCGTACACGCTGGCGTGGCTGCCAGAAAGGATGATGCCCTTCAAGTTGCCGTCTTTGGCGTACTCGCGCACCCAGTCGCTGGTCACGTCGCAAGGATGAACTTCACAAAACACATGGGCCTCGCGCACGCGGCGGGCGATGAGTTGGGTGACTTGAGAGCCGAAATCGAGGATGAGGATTTTTTGGTGCGACATAAATAAAAAAGGGCCTTCAAATGGCCTAGGTTGTTATTGTCTCAAAAAAAACAAAGCCACCCCGAGGGGTGGCTTGCGCTTGAACACTTAACGGCTATTCCGCGCTTATTCGGCTCGGTAATTCGGTGCTTCTTTGGTGATTTGCACGTCATGCACATGGCTTTCACGGATGCCCGCTGCCGTGATTTCCACAAACTCGGCTTGGTTGTGCATGTCTTCAATCGTGGCGCAACCGCAGTAGCCCATGCTGGCACGCAAGCCGCCCGCCATTTGGTAAATGATGGCCACAACCGAGCCTTTGTAGGGCACGCGGCCTTCAATGCCTTCGGGCACCAGCTTGTCGGCATTGGGGTTGCCGGTGCTGGACTCTTGGAAATAACGGTCTGCACTGCCCTGCTGCATGGCCCCAATGGAGCCCATGCCACGGTAGCTCTTGTAGCTGCGGCCTTGGAACAACACAATTTCACCGGGCGCCTCTTCGGTGCCCGCAAACATGCCACCCATCATCACTGTGCCTGCGCCTGCGGCGATGGCTTTGGCAATGTCGCCGCTGTAGCGGATGCCGCCGTCAGCAATGAGCGGCACGCCTGTGCCTTTGAGTGCGGTGGCCACGCTGTCGACCGCCATGATTTGCGGCACGCCCACGCCCGCCACGATGCGGGTGGTGCAAATGGAGCCTGGGCCGATGCCCACTTTCACGCCGTCAGCGCCGGCTTCCACCAAGGCCAAAGCCGCTGCACCGGTGGCGATGTTGCCGCCAATCACTTCAATGTGCGGGTAGTTTTGTTTGACCCAACGCACGCGGTCGAGCACGCCTTTGCTATGGCCGTGCGCGGTGTCCACCACGATGGCGTCTACACCGGCGCGGGACAAAGCCTCGACGCGTTCTTCCGTGCCCTCGCCCACGCCCACGGCAGCGCCCACGCGGAGTTTGCCTGCGGCGTCGCGCGCAGCGTTGGGGAAGTTGAGCTGTTTGGTGATGTCTTTGACAGTGATCAAACCCTTGAGCTCAAAGGCCTCGTTGACCACCAACAAGCGTTCGAGCTTGTGTTTGTTCAACAAATGCTTGGCTTGTTCAGGCGTGGTGCCTTCAGGCACCGTGATCAGGCGCTCGCGCGGCGTCATGATTTCGCTGACCTTTTGGTCGTAGCGCGTCTCGAAACGCAAATCACGTCCTGTGACAATGCCGACCACTTTGCGGCCTTCGCACACGGGGAAGCCAGACACGCCCAACTCTTCAGACAAGGCCATGACTTGGCGCACCGTCGTTTCGGGGGTGATGACCACGGGGTCGCGCAACACGCCCGACTCATAGCGCTTGACCTTGGCCACTTGGGCTGCTTGCTCTTGCGCCGTCAAGTTTTTGTGCACGATGCCAATGCCGCCTTCTTGCGCGATGGCAATCGCCAAACGGGCTTCAGTGACCGTGTCCATGGCCGCAGAGACCAAGGGCAAGTTCAAGCGGATGTTGCGGGTGAATTGGGTCGCGAGGGACGCGTCCTTGGGGAGGACTTGGGAGAAGGCGGGCACCAACAACACGTCGTCGAAGGTGAGGGCTTTGCCGAGAAGGCGCATGGTGATGGCTCCAAAAACAGCATTTTAGAGAACTGCGCTCACCTCGCTGTATACAACTCTGCCTCTGGAACCCAACCTTCAAGGCCGATCAAGAACGCTTCGCCAAAGGCAAGTTGATCAACAAGTTTTGTGGTTTGAGCTTGAGGCGCTGGTTGGCATCGACCGCCATCGCCAAATACACGGGCTTGCCCCGCACCTCGGCCAGCATGGCATTGGGTTCGTCAAACGTGAGTTTGAACAAGCACAACAGGCGCTCCATGCGATCGGCCTCCACCTCGTGGCCTTGGTAGAGGTCATTCAAGATGCTGCTGGCCTGCGCATCCAAGCCGATGTGCCAGACCCAGTGGTCATCGTCAATCTCACGCTCGGTTTGAATCTGCACTTGCACGCCCAAGAAATGGCCAATCCACTTGGCCATCACCTCGCACAGGGCATTCAGCCCAGGCTGGCCACGGTTGAGACTCAATACCCAATCGAAACTTTCACTGCGGGGCCAATAGTCGTCTTGGTTTTCAGGGTTGAGCACATCCAAATCGACACTGCGCAACTTGATGCCGCCTTGTTGCAGCAACTCACCAATCGAGCCAAAGCTGCCCTGTGTGGCGTGACGCTCCACCGTGGTGTCGTCAGCGGCCATGACGGCGCCATCTTCAAGCACCGTGATTTTTTGGGTGTGCATCAACATTTCAGCGGCGCGCACCTGCATGGGCGTGGCCTCGTCGCCCAACACGTGACGCAACAAAATTTGCGTCAAATGCTGCACCAGCAACGGCGGCACATCCACACCCTCACCTTTGAACAAAGCCATGTAACTGGCCTCTAGCGTGGGGTGGGCCAACAGACGCTCTCTAAAACGCAGCCAGACAGCGTAGTTTTCAGCCGCATCGGGGTCTTGCAGACTGGCCAAGGTTTCAGCGCTGACGGCCATGCGAGGCTGCTCGCCCAAGCTGTGATGCAAGGCCATCTCTGCGGCGCAAGAGCTGGCAATGGGGGCCAGCTCGGGCCTCTCCAGCAGGAAACGTAAAAAGTCATCGCTGACCACCAAGTGGCCTTCGCGGTCTTGTGTCAACAAGGTGTAGCCGCTAGAGGGCCAAAAGTTGTGCGTCATAGGTGTGTGGGTCAGTAGCCGGGCTTGGCGCCCGGTCGTCGTTTGGAGAACAGGCCCGTTCTACCGGCGCCTTGTTTCTGGAAGCGTTCGCGTCGAGCCACCATGGGGTCAACGGTCAACGCACGGTAAATCTCAAGACGGTCGAGGTCGCGCAGCACATGGTCTGGCGTGGTCTTGCGCCCCCAGATGCCCACAACAAACGCGTCCGCATCGTGCAGCGCGATTTCAGGGTGCTCTCGAAGCAGGCCACTCTGCTCTAAGGCTTGCTCAACGGTGATGCCAGTCGCGCAGCGCAGCGTTCGCTCATCCACCACGCGGGGTTCAGGCGAATAAAGCAGCGTGAGGGTGATCGATGTATCAGCAGCGGCGTTCACGCGGGATACACCTGCTCAGCGCGCTTCACAAAGGCATCCACCAACGTGCCCGCAATTTTGTCAAACACGGGGCCCACCAAGGCGCCAAACATGCTCTCGAAGCTGTAGTTCAGGGTCAACTCAATGCGACAAGCACGCTGGGGCGCTTGGGTGTTGGGGTCGGTCAAGGGGTGAAAGTCCCACGTGCCATCCAAGTGCTTGAACGGGCCATCAACCAGCGCCAATTTGACTTGGCGACCTTCGACATGCACGTTGCGCGTGGTGAAGCTTTTGTGAAAGCCACCCAGCGACATGCCGATCTCGGCAGTCATGCCATTCGGGTGTTGTTCCACCACGCCAGCACGGTCGCACCAAGGTAAAAACTCGGGATAACGGGCCACATCGGTGACCAATGCAAACATTTCTTCGGCGCTGAACCAAATGAGGACGGACTTGTGAACGGTTTTCATAGAATGGTCCACATTGTAAGAAGCTCTACTGTCCCCATATTCACTCAATGGCTACCAAAAAACCTGCACTCCCCTCACGCATCGCCGACAACAAAAAGGCTGCGTACAACTACTTCTTCGAAGAAAAATTCGAGGCAGGCATGGTGCTGGAAGGATGGGAAGTCAAATCTGCCCGCGAAGGCAAGGTGCAACTCACCGACGGCTATGTGGTGGTGCGCAATGGCGAGCTGTTCTTGATCGGTTGCCAAATCAACCCGCTGCACACGGCGTCTAGCCACGTCAACCCCGACAACGTGCGCACGAAGAAGCTGCTGCTCAAGAAAGACGAGATCAAGCGCTTGATCACCAAAGTCGAGCAAAAGGGCAACACCTTGGTGCCCCTGAATTTGCACTGGAAAAACGGCAAGATCAAGTGCGAAATCGCGCTGGCCAAAGGCAAAGCCGAGCACGACAAGCGCGACACCATCAAGGACCGCGAAGGCAAACGCGAGGTCGAGCGCGCGATGAAGTCGCGCAATCGCTAAACACGATGCCGCCTGAGCGGTTCTCGCTCAGGCTTTATATCAACGGTTGGTTTTACGTTTGATCGCGTTGGCGCTGGGCTTGCCTGCGCCCGTCACGCGCGGCGGCAAGCCGGTGTGTTGCGTGAGCATACGGCCCTTGGTGGGCTCATTGCGCATCGTCGTTTTCGCAACACCGGCTTTAGCGACACCTGCTTTGGGCGTGACGGTGCTGTTTTTACGACGCGCACTGACGTAGGCCCCATCGGTTTGCGGCTGAAAAGTCGGGATCAAATGCTGCTTGCCGTTACCGATCAAATCGGCGCGGCCCATGGCTTTCAAAGCCTCGCGCAGCAAAGGCCAGTTGTTGGCATCGTGGTAGCGCAAGAAGGCTTTGTGCAGGCGGCGGCGGCGCTCACCACGCACGACGTCCACCACTTCGCTGCTGCGCGTCACGCGACCCAAAGGGTTGCGGCCTGAGTGGTACATGGCTGTGGCGCTGGCCATGGGGCTCGGGTAGAAGGTTTGCACTTGGTCGGCGCGAAACCCATTGCGCTTGAGCCACAGGGCCAAGTTCATCATGTCTTCATCGCTGGTGCCGGGGTGTGCCGCGATGAAGTATGGGATGAGAAATTGCTTCTTGCCCACTTCAGCGCTGTACTTGTCAAACATCTGTTTGAACTTGTCGTAGCTGCCAATGCCGGGCTTCATCATCTTGGACAGCGGGCCGCCCTCGGTGTGTTCAGGCGCGATCTTGAGGTAGCCGCCCACATGGTGCTGCACCAACTCTTTCACGTACTCGGGCGACTGGACGGCCAAGTCGTAACGCAGGCCTGAGCCAATCAGAATTTTCTTCACGCCCTTTAACTCGCGCGCACGGCGGTACATGTGAATCAGTGAGCTGTGGTCAGTGTTCAAGTTTTGGCAAATACCCGGGTACACGCAGCTGGGTTTACGGCAAGC
>Ga0213920_1000527_pt1 | contig 29054 bp, 38 predicted proteins | sample McNCre1117MG_FD_161054 | JGI IMG/M metagenome (GOLD analysis project Ga0213920, IMG submission 161054) | Freshwater microbial communities from McNutts Creek, Athens, Georgia, United States - 11-17 MG | ecosystem: Environmental > Aquatic > Freshwater > Creek | place: USA: Georgia | collected...
TCACACATGGTGATGTTTACGGCAAAACTGGTGGAACAGGTGTTCGTAACAAAGTTTTCAACTGGTTCAAAACAATGGCTGGCAACCGTCACCCTGTAGGACAAGCAGACGTATTAGTAACGCATCATTTTCATCATGATGCTCTAGAAGATTGGGGAGCAACACTATGGGTTCAGAATCCAACAATGGATGGTGGAAGTCACTATTTCAAAGAAGCGACAGGACACCAGACCCTATCGGGGATGAACAGTTGGGTAGTTACGGAGCTGGAGCGTTTTCAGGACAAGCAGATTCTGCGTTAGAAGTCTTTTTTGACGAGATAGAAGTGGAAGAAGTAGGAGGACAGTTATTCATAGAATACCTATGCTCCTGCTCACTACCAGTTGTGCGACTCAAAACCGATAGGCATTTTGGTTGTGTGCATTGTGATTCGGTGTGCTATAATGCTAACTGCCCAAGATGTATAGAGTTATATTTAACAGACAATTTTGAAGAAGAAGAAGGAGATGAAGATGCCAACCTATGAATATTATTGCAAAGAATGCGACTCAGTTTTCACTGAAGTTCGCAGCATGAGTGCTAAAAGCAAATATGGTAAATGCCCGATAGATAATAAGCCACTTGTGCGTAAATATGATGTTGCAGTCAGTTTCACTGGCGAAGGTTTTTATTCTACAGATAAAAAGAAACCGAGTGGTGAATAATGGATGGCTATGACCTGCAAGACACGCTAGTAAAGATTGATTATAGTGGAGCTTTTGGTGAACGCCAGTTGTTAGCAAACATTGCTAAAGCTGAAATTGTATACCAGCCAATGGGTAAGTTTGTTATTATTACTGCACAGCAAGATAACCCACAAATCCATGCAGCAATCAAACATATGGTTAGTGAAAAGTTTCCTAACTGTCAAGGTGTTTATTTTGTTTCTGGTGGTGAACATACTGTTGCTATCAAAAAAGCTGCAAGTATTAAACGTTTGAACCTAACAAGTTTTACAGATAATAACCGAAACATTTTAGCAACAATTAAAGAACTACTGCCAGAAGTTTCACTATATGTGATGACTTCTAATGGTCGTAGAAAGTTTTAAGGAGGATAAATGGGCGAAGTAACTTTCAGGTCAGATATGACTGTGAACCTTATAGAAGCTATGGCAAGTGATGAAGCTGTAGTTAGAGCTGCAAGAGTTTCTAGCGGCTCTAGAGGGTCTTTAGAGGCTGATAAAGGGCTAATCAACTATCTCATGCGAGATAGGCATGGCTCACCTTTTGAGCATAACGCTTTTACGTTCTACATTGAAGCACCAATTTTTGTATTCCGCGAATTTCAGCGACACCGCATTGCAAGTTATAACGAAGAATCTGCACGTTATAAAGAACTAGAACCAGTATTCTATATCCCAAATGGGGATAGGAAACTTATTCAACGCGGTAAACCGGGTGCATACAAGTTTGGTGAAGGTACAGAAGAGCAAGTATTTCTAACCAAAACTGAACTAGAAACCCATTCATCTGAAGCATACCTATCATATAAGTATCTGCTAGATGAAGGTATTGCTCGTGAAGTTGCACGAATGTGTCTACCAGTAAACATTTACTCAAGCATGTATGTGACAATAAATGCTAGAAGCCTAATGAACTTTCTTTCACTTAGAAGCCTTGAACAAGGAAAGTTTCCAAGTTTCCCACAAGCAGAAATCGCTATGGTAGCTGATGAAATGGAAAACTATTTCTCAAACCGTATGCCAGAAACTTATGAAGCGTTCATTAAAAATGGAAGAGTGGCACCATGAGTGAAGATTTAGTAAACCACCCAAAACATTATACTTCAGACCCTAGCGGTGTTGAGTGTATACAAATAACTAGACACCGAACATTCAACGTAGGTAACGCGATTAAGTATCTTTGGCGAGCAGGTTTAAAAGATTCCAACAACCATATCCAAGATTTACGTAAAGCAATTTTCTATATTGAAGATGAAATCAAAAGGTTAGAAAAACTTGACAAGTAGTTGGGGTGAAGTCTGGTTTCAAGTAGCTTTTGCTGTAGCACAACGTTCAAAATGTGATAGAGCACAAGTTGGTGCAGTCATTGTAGATAATAAAATGCGAGTAATCGCAACAGGCTACAATGGGCCAGCAGCAGGCTACAAAGTCGAGGGTGGGTGTCTGAACTGGTGTGAACGCGCAAAAGGCTCCACAAGCCTCACAGTGGCTTATGATGGGTGTCCTAGTATACATGCTGAAGCCAATGCTTTGCTCTATGTAGATAGAAGCAAAACTGAGGGTGCAACAATGTTCATAACCCACCCACCCTGTTTCTCCTGTGCGAAACTAATCAGCAACAGTGGGATAATCTCTGTTTTAGCAGTGGAACGAGAAACAGACTCACACAGAGAACCAAACAAAATATACGAATATCTAAAAACCTGTGGAATCCAAGCAGGTTCAATAAAGGAGGAAGAATGGCTAAAACAATTGTCTACTATTCAGCAACGTGGTGTCAACCCTGTAAAATCTTTGGACCAGTAGTTGAACAGTTTACTAAAGACAACCAAATAAACCTAGTCAAAGTTGATGTTGATAAAGAACCAGACCTTGCTAAAGATGATGAAATCACTTCTGTACCAACACTAATCATTTTCGATGGTCCACTAAGAATTGGTTCCATAGTTGGTGCTAAACCAAGACCATACCTTGACAAAGCAATCCTACCACTACTATAAAAAAAGTAAAGTAAAAGCCCTATCTCACCTCGGGATAGGGCTTTTATCTATTTGTCGGGTTACTTCCGCCTATTTTAGTAGGAGGTTTACCGCCGTAGCAATACTAGCCAAAATAGCCAAAGCTAGGGCAAAGTTGCTTTTATTAGAATTACGTTGAGTTTTCAGTTCATTCACATCAAGTTCAATATTATGAACATCTTTCTTAATACCATCAACTTCTTGTTTCTGAGTATGAAAATCTTGTTTTAACCCAGCCATATCTTCGCGCAAGAAACGGACCCCTTCTTCAATGCGCCCAATAGCTACTAAAACTTCGGTGTAATCGTCAGGCATGTTACTTCGGTTGTCCCACAATAGAAGTTAGCAAAGAAACAATACCAGCAGTAACTGCTGAAGCAACAAGACCTGTAAAGTCTACACTAATAATAGTTGTCTGATTCACTGCAAGAATTGCTAGAGCAGTCTGTGCAACAGTTTTAATGGCACGTTCCCCAGCATAAACCCAAAAAGTTTTACTAAAAATGTTTTTCATTTCATCTCCCAAAAAAGTAATATTACTATCTATTATACCGCATAGGTAACAGAAACAGTAACCTTGTCACCAACAGCCCAAGCCTCAGTGAAAGGGTTACCTGAAGCTGCTGCAGGGCGCACAAGACGGCCATTCACAGAAGTAACATACCAAGGAGTGATGCTGGTTCCAGTTGAAGCAAACATTGCAACACCAATGTGGTAGTCTGGAATTGAAGCGTTAGTGTAAACTACGCTGCTAGTTCCTTTAGTATAACCGTTAATAGAGTTAGTGATAGGAACAGTAATTGTTGGGGTTGCTGAAAACAAACCTGTAAGGCTAGTGATAGTGATATCAACATCATAATAACAAATACCACCAGAAACCATGTAAGAAGCGTTAACTGTTGGAGTTGCTCCAAAGTTTGCTACAGTTGGGATAAAAGAAGTTTTAGGTTTATACCAAAGAACCCAAGCTAAAGCAGTAGCATCATAATACCAATACTCGTTAGTATCAGTTTGAAAACAAACACTACCATCAGCAGGACTAACCAAAGCTGCACGAGCTGTAGCATTAGCTACCGAATAGTTATAAAAAGCAACAGTCCTATTCAGCTCAGCTTCAACACTTGTAGTAACAGAGTTAATTGTTGAAGCAAAACTTGTAACCACATCAGCAGTTAAAAGAGTTGTAAGATTTCTTGTAGTAGTAGTTCCCGGCATTATAGCGCCCTCTCAATATCAGATATAACATTATTACATGGTCCACACATAAAAACAATACTATCAGTTTCAGTGGTCATAGGTATTTTTTTACCCTCATTCACACAACCAAGAGTGTGACAAGTCACAATAAAATTAAACATTAGTTTCCAATCGCAATCCAAGAAAAGTTGATAGAACCAGCAATACTACGGTTAGCTGTAGCATTAAAACCAGTTTCTGTAGCAGAAGTTGAAGTCAAATACACAATGTTAGCATCACCTGTGCTACGTGGTGTTATAAGAACTGTTGGAGGTAAAGTAAAAAGACCTACAGGGTAAGTTATAGCAACAGAAACAGGAGTGTTAGCTACAGCAATAGAAACAGCACCAATACCAGAAGTCATTACAGGAACTAAAGAAGCTATAGGATAGTTAGCTAGTTTAGTTGCAGAAATATTACCATTAGTGATACCATTAGTTGAACCTGTGCCATTAGTTATTTTAGAAGCAAAATCTTTCAACTTAGCAATATCAGAATCAAAAGTTGATAAAACTTCTAAAATAGACCTAATCCAAGGTTTCATAACACTTGGAGCGTTATCTTGAGGTAGTTTTTTCATCAGTTCACCAAAGGAATAGTTGACCAGTCACTGAGTGTCATACCAGTAATTTTAGAGTCAAGGTTAGCAATAGTTTTAGTTCCACTAGAAACCCAACCATTAGCAGCATTAATATCCGCAATAGTTGTTGCAGGTTCAGCAGTAACACTAATACTATCATATGTTAGGTCAGCTGTAGAAACCTTATATTTACAATAGTTGTTAGTGAAACGAATATTGTCAACATTTGAAAAAGAAATGTTTGGCATTGGTCCAGCAAAAGATGCGTTAACATCATTTTTACCATAAAAAGCTGAAGCATAATAACATGCACTAACTACTGTCTGTGCATTCCAAATAAAAGGTGAAGAAATTTCGATAGGGTTACTATCTACACTACTCAAACCTGTAGGGATGTTCATTGCAATATTTTTTATAGGTAAAGCATGAATACCAAAAAATAAAGAAGAACGCATATTACCTGTAGTAACATCTTCAAAAGATAAAGAATATGGACCCGGGTAAGCATTTTTATAACTAGCAGGTGGTGGAGTAAAAATCAAAGCAATTTTACCCGGTGGAACAATAGTTGCTTTATTGTTTACATAAACTGTTGAGCCCGGAGCAGCTAAAGCAATAGAAACATATAAGTTACTTGGAGCATATTGACCAGTAGAATCTACAAGACTATAAGTTAATTCAAAATTTGGGGTAGAAACTAAGTTTGGAGCTCCATAAAGATATCCGTTTAGATTATCTGGGCTAATATCACGGTTAGGTCTAGTTCCGGTTCCATAATAAGCATAAGTGGCAAGAATATCATAATCAGTTATATCAATAAAAATAGTTTCTTTTTTATCACCAGTAAAAGTAACAACTTCTGGATAATTATAAAAAAGTGTTTGCACCCTATAATCAGTCGTAGAATCATTACCAGTAGAAAACTGTGAATCATTATTATAAACAATAATGTTAGAACCTTGCACATTTGAAGCTAAACTAAGACTAACATCATAAGTGCTCGCATCAATAACATTTTCAGAAATATCAGCAAAATAAAAAGTATTACCAGTAGCCCAAAAACGGATACGATAAATAGCACAAAGTTCTTTAATATGGGCTAAAAAGTTTCCAGACCATGAAGGAAAATTTACTACAGGATTAATAGTAAGACCCGAATAGTCTACAGTCGTACCATAAGTAGCATTAACTTTCATAAAATAACCATCAATAGCATTTTTGAGAGTAAACAATGGTAGGTTAGTATAAATTGGAACATCAGCATTAGTTCTTTTATAAGGTGCTGAACCATTATTAGCATAACCTAAAGAGTTTATACTAACACGAGTGCTATCATAATAAAAACCTGCTAAAGGCATATCAACATTAATGTCAAGATATGAAATAATAGTGTTACCAGTCACATCAACAGTTCCATTAGAACTTGTTGAAACAGATTTTACTATACCAGACATTGAACCATAATCAGAGTCGGTGATAGTAATACTATTATCTATAAGTAAAGCAGAATTTGAAATACTGTTAGAAGTGTTTGCTACAGCTGAAACAGATAGTGAAGAAGAACCACCACTATAGTCACCTAAAAGTAGTGGACTTGAATCAATATTAATATCATAACTGATAATGTTTGAAGTTGATAAACCATCAGCGAAACTACCACTACCAGCTGTTGTTACGTTAACTGTCATTTGTCAACCTCAGTAAGATTCACAGAAAGACCAATCTGACCATTATCAATATTTGAAGAATAGTATTGGATACTTGAAAAAGAACTAAACTCTAAAGCAGTAGTGCCACGACCTGAAATAAACCCACCAGAAGTTACAGAAGTTCCTGTAGGTAAAATCTGTGCGATAACGCCCACAATATCTAGCGTCTGTGCAGTTCCTGCACAAGTAATACCAATTTCTACATAAGAATAAGTTGTACCATCAATAGTAGTATTAGTTTTAGTTGTTCCACCAGCAAGCAAACTCACAGGGTAAATAGCGGTAGAAGCTGCACCTGTTGAACGCAAATAAGGTGTAATAGTGAAACCACGGGTAGACCCTGAAATACCAGCTGCTGAAGAATGCCAACCAAAGTTTAGTGTATAACCATTAGGGATAATGATTACAAGTTTATTAGTGCTATTATATCCAACGCCTAAAGAATATGTTGCTGTTCTTTGAGGGAAACCGTTAGCATAAGTTACTGAACTAAAAGTTGGTGTAACACCTGAAGCAAGGTTAGGCCAATCTTTTTCAGTAAGCGCTGGAGCCGCCCAGTGTGGTGGTAGGATATTCTGACCAGAAGCAAAAGGGTCAACCCAATAAAAAGGACCATCACCATAAACACCATCTTGAAAATCTTTGACAGTGTTCAAACCAGTAACAGTATTATCATTTTGACGACCAAACCAACTAGGTGCAAAAGCCCTGTGAGAAGCCCTAGAACGCTTCACAAAGGCACGACCATTCAAAAACTGACTCTCACTAGCGTAACCTACAGAACCAGCCTCCATAGGGCTCTGAGGCGCTGGAATCCATGTTTGAAACTTTTTATTACCAAAATATACTTGACCAGCCATTAGTTTGAAGCCCTTCTTGCAAGTTTAACGTTACCACGGTTAGCAGAATCTGCAATAATTCTATCAGTAGTTTGCAAAGTAACAGGTCGGTTAATAGCCTGCTGTAGCAAGTTACGGTCTGCGGGAGACAAATAAACAACTTGTGATGAAGCACCGCCACTAACAGCCATACTTGAAGGCATAGACCGTACAGGTTGCTGTTGGTTTAAAGCATTCATAAAACCTGTGCCATAAGTTTTTACAGCAGAAGCAGACATAACAAACTCACCATTAGATAGACGAGCAGGAATGCTATCACTCTTACTTGTACCGGGGCCGGAAACAAAACCACCAGAAGCGTAACCAAAACCATATTTAGTATTAAATCCAGCAATTTGAAGTTCAAGTTTTTTAATAAGAGCATCATGGACACCACCCCAGTTCCACTGGTCAATAGGATTCATTGAAGCAAACTTTTTTTGCTCGGCATCTCTATGACGAACAACTTCATGGAAACCTTTGATAGCACTAGTATCAGGGATAGCTTTTCCTTTACGAGAAGCATCAATTTGAGTTCCACTCAAAGAAGAATAAGCCTCACCAGCAAGTCCCTGTTTACCAATTACTTGAGTAGCAACATGCTGATTTGCTAAAGTTCCAACAGCAGAAGCTCCCGGGGCTTTAAAATCTGGTGCTTTAATATTACTGAGGCTAGTATTGACACTAGCAACAAACTCTGCAACAGCAGCTTTAGCTGCATCAAGACCATTAACCTTAATAGTTACAGTGCTAACCTTTGATACACCATCCATAACAGTTGTAAAGTCAGTCTTAAAGAACTTTAGATAAGCTTCAAGCTCTTTTTTAGAATAACCAGAAGCAACACCTTGTGCAACAAACTCTTTACTAAGACGGCTCGCTTCAGTTTTGACAAAAGCATTAGTCTTACCGCTATTAAGTAGAGAAGTAAGATACTCATTACCAGAAGTAATCATTCCGCGCATTTTTGCACGGTTATCAATAGCTGCAGCAGAGTTACCGATAAGAGTCTTGTTTACAATAGCCTGTGAATCTGCAATAGTTTTATTTTTAGAAATAATCTCAGCATTCACAGAAGCAAGCTCAGCTTTTAGGTCGCGCAAACGTTGAGTATCACCAAAACCGGATATAAAGCTAATCTTAGTTGTAAGCTGTTGCTGTTTAGTCATTAAAGCTGGCAAAGCAGCCGTAGCATCTTCGATAGAGGTTTTTGCTGCATCAACAGCGTTCTTAATATCAATCCAGCTAGAAGTGATAGCATCATGAGCTGCCTCAACACCATAACGCTTACTAAAAGCTGATGTAAGAGTATTACCTAAGTCACTAACATATTGTGTCAAAGTTTTGACTGTAGCGGCTGCACCATTAGCGGAAGCCTTTAATCCTTCAATAAAAGCTTTCATATCAGCAATGCTAGTTATTGTTGGGGTAACCCCTTCGGCTGCTAGTCCAACAAGCAAGTTCTCAATAGGGATAATAGCATCTTTAGATGCTTTACCAGATTGAATAAGTCCTTGTTCTAGTGCATAAAGTTTATTTGCTAAATCTTGACTATCAGTAGAGCCTTTAGTAATAACCCCAATAAGTGAACCAAGAGAATCCATATTAGCTCGACCAGCTGCGGTAAGGTTACCAAAATAGGTCCCATTTTTCTGCACAGATTGACCAAGGTCATACATAGAGTTATTTAGTGCTCTAGCGTTATTGTCGCTTTCAAGCATAAAGTTTACAAAATCTTGCATTTCTTGCTGGCTTGCAGAAAGAGCTTCTTTATATTTTTTAATAGAAGCTGTAGCTTCATCAAGTCCTTTACCTGTGGTGCTTGCAGCATCACCTGCGCTAAGTAGACCGTCAGCAAGAGCACCAACTAGAAGCAGAACAATGCCAATACCAGTTGTTGCTAAAGCAATCTTTAGCACACGAGCAGCAGTAGCTGCAGCTGTAGCGCCTACTGCAACTGTTTCTTCAGCAACAGCAACTTCTTCTAAAGCAACTGTAGCTGATGCAGCAGTTGGGGTAATTCCCATAAGTGAAGCAGCCATACCAATAAAACTATTTGAAGCAAAAAGACTATTTTCTGCAGCAGTAAAAATAGCAGTTTTTAGGGCAAGGAAACCTGCAGCACCAATTGCAACCATGGCAATAACTGAAAGTCCAATACCAAGAATAGCTGTCAAAGCCATAACAATTCCTGCTGCTCCAGATAAAATTCCATTATCATTTAGCAGGTGAGTAAAACCAACGTTGATACGCTTGATTAGGTCAAGCCAAGAAGTTAATATCTGAATAAGCACAGGGTTAGAACTAGCGGCTGCGCTTAAGGCATCAAAAGAGTTCTGCAACTCTTTAAGTTTAGTTTGAAGCAGGTCAGCCTGTGTAGCAAAAGACTTATCTAGGAATGTCCCAGTAGCACCCTCTTTTTTAGCAATAGCAATCTGCTCAAAAACAAGTTTAGTATTATTACCAAGTGAAGTAAGTGCTTTAGCTGCATAAACACTATCAAGTTTTAGCTTAGATAGTGCTGTGCTAATATTGACATTAGTAAGACCTTTTACAAACTTGTTGAAAACTTCAGTTGAGCCACCATTCTTATCGCTCCAACCATCAACAAACTGTTTCTGTGTAAGTCCAGAAATCTCAGCAAAAGTTTTTAGAACCTCATTACCTTTACCAACGCTTGATTGGAAAGTTCGCACAGAATCATTGATAGTTCTAAAAGTCATTTGGAGAGAGCCACGAGCCTCATAAGGTGAAATCTTTAGCGAAGCAAAAGCTGATGAAAGACCAATAATCTCAGAAGCACTAAGACCAGCACTTTTACCGATAGCAGCAATCTGTCCTGCTGTAGACATAATCTGTGCTTCAGTAGCTGCAGAGCTAACACCAGTTGCTGCAATAGCAGAACCAAGAGCTTCATACTGGTTTGCATTTAGACCTAGAAGGTTTGCAAGCTTACCAAAACCCATAGAAGTTTCTTCAACAGACATACCAGTAATAGTAGCAAACTGTGCAACAACTTTAGTAAACTCAGCAATATCTTTAGTCTTAATACCGAGCTGTGCACCAAGCATACCAATGTTACTTAGCTCTTGAAAGGTGAATGGGATAGTTGTTGATAAGTCAATGAGCTGTTTCTTTAGCTCAACGAGGGCCTCACCACTGCCTTTGATACCAACCTGTGTTTTAGTAATCTGAGCAAAAGCAGCTTGCTGTGCAGCTTGCGCTTGAAAAGAGGCTTCAGCAAAACCGATAAGAGCAGTAGATGCTTGCTGTGCAATACGAGAAACATCATAAAGCGCATAACGTTCAGTAATCATTGAACGCATTTTATTGCGTTTAGCCATTTCAGCTGCACGTTCAGCTTGCATCTGTGCTTTAGCTGCTTGTGCCTCTTCACGAGCGGCTTGGGCTTGTGCACGAGCCTGTTCACGGGCTGCTTGAGCAGCTTCACGAGCCGCCTGTGCCTGTGCTCTAGCTTGCTCACGAGTGGCAGCTGCCTCAGCTTTAGCTTGTGCAGCATTTAGAATACGAGGGTTAGCTGCTTGAAAACCTGCTTGGACCTGTAGTAGTCCACCAGCAACTGAAGCTTTTTGGCCCGGAGGTAACTGGCTTTGGTTTTTTACACCCTCAGCTTTAATCTGACGTAGAGTTGCAAGAAGTTGTTTAGCTTGGTCGTTAGCTGCTTTTAGTTCAGCAGAAGCTTTATGTCCAGCACCCGGACCTGTTTCAAGTTCCTTAACTGCAGAGATAAGCTTAGAAATATCACCTTTAGCTGCAGTTAGGTTCTTTTTGAAGTCGCCAACTTTAGCATCAAGAATAAACTCTAGCTTTTGACTACTCACAGGAAACCACCATCTCTACATAAACCTTTTATTTTATTCTACCTTATCCGAGAGGGATTCATAGTAAGATTTCCTTGTAGGCATTGGGCTATCATCATATGTGTAAGCAACAATATATGGCATTTCACCATAGCGTTTTATAGAAGATTCTTTCTTCTCCTCTTTTTCGCGCCACTTATCTAGTTCAGCTTTACCATAACATTTAGTAATCTTAACCTTAAAACCAACATTAGAAGCCTCCTCATTACGACAAACCCACACAGGATTACCACACTCTGCACAAGTCTCATCCTCAAGCATTTGCATAGCCTCAACTAGCATAAAGTCAAAAGGAGTCCAAGGGTCTGTAGGTTGCTCATGGAATAGCATAGCAACTGGGCGAATCCCAACTCGAAGCGCGGCCTTAATCTTAGTGATATAGCCACGGTTATGCTTCCAAGTTAGGACTTCTGTAAAAAACCTGCATCAGTTAGCCCTTGGAAATAACCTGTAGCCATAGTAAGTTTCTGCATAGTAGAAACAAGTTTATCCCATGACTCGGTAGGTAGTGACCAACGTAGGTCATTTACTTCTTCAAGAGTAAACTCATGTTCATCAACTGCGCCAGCAGCGTTGACAACTTTGACAATGTTTGCAGCAATCAAAGCTGACATGTAGTCAAGAATCCAGTCATCATTTTCACCCTCAGTTTTAGGTTTCACAGAATCTTCAATCAACTGAATGCGCTTCTGGTCAATACCTTTCAAATGAAAAGTTAGTTTAGACGCAAGGATTTTCTCAGTAAGAATTTTAGCTTGTGCATCAAACGTTGTAATCTCATCCTCGTCAAGAGTCTGAATAACAGCATCATTAAGTTTAGAAAGCTGATAAGCACTTTCAGCATCTAAATAAACATCAACGGCATCTTCTGGGAAAGCCCTGCCTTTGATAGCATCAGCAAGACTAAACTTGCTAACATCTTGTGCATCTTGCACAAGGTTTAAAATCTCTTTTACTTCTACTTCATCCATTTATTTGCGCCTATTCTTTAATGCCCTTTTAAGTAATAAAGACTGGGGAGAGTAAATGGGCGCAAAACTCTCCCCAGCCAGCTATTATGCGACAGAAGCTACGTTAATTCCTACAAGGCCTTGAGGCTGGAACTTAACCATAAACTTGATGCTGTCTTCACCTTCAGTATTATCCATAGCAGCATCTGCAATGAACTTGAAAACTGAAGTAGTTTGACCAGTTGCGAAAGCAGTGCTGATAGGCAAACCTACACGAGTCACAAGGTAACCCGGTGCACGAGTAACAGTAGCAGCTTTAAACGTATCAAAAGCTAGGCTATAAGTGCTAGTGAAAGTAATGTTACCTGAAACTGCACCAGAGTTTACAACGCTCACACCAACAACACCAGTTGAAGCGTTAGTGCTAGTAACAACAGCACCCACACCAATACCAGTACCTGAAACAGCCATACCAACTTCAACCAAACCAGCGTTAGCAGGAGTAGTAATAGTGATAGTGCTTGCAGAAGCTGAACCAGTACCAGCATAAGAACCAGTGTTAAACTTTGCGCGGAAGAATGTTAGAGCACCAGCAAACTGTGCGAAACCACGAACTTTAGCGTTAGACTTGTCAACAATGCCCTTGTCATCAATCTTGTTTGATTCACTAATGCCAAGTTCGTAACCATCCCAAGCGATAGCGCTTGAAAGGTTTAGAGCTGAAGCACCGTTAACAATAGCAGCTGAAGGACCTGCAAGGAAAGTTGATTCGTTTGAAACAGCAGCAGCAGGAACCCACCAAACACCAACGTTACCGTTAGACTGAATCTTAGTACCAGTAGTTGAAGCAAGTGCTGGACCTGCACCTGCAGTACCTGCCGCAATAGCAACGTTTACAGCAACTTCACCAGTCTGCAAGAAACGTGCACCGTAACGAATCATTTCACCATCAGCAAGAAGGTCATCAGCAAAGTCAGTGGTTACACCAAAAACTGAGATAAGGTCACCTTGTGCAAAAGCTGCATCATGTGCTTTACCGATACGTTTTACAAGGTAATACTTAGTACCAACCGGAGCGGTAGCAAACAAGTCGCGGAACTTGTTATAAACTGAAGTAGCACCAGTGTTTGCGTCACGGAAACCATCAAATGAGGCTTCATAGTTGAAGTTTGTTGGAGTGTTCACCTGTGCGTTGTCAACAACAGATAGTGAACTGTTAGTATCAGAGTCGGTCAGGTTAAGAGTATAACCGTCAATAACTGCTGGTGAAATGTTAAAAACCTTTGTAGCATCAGTAATCTGTGCAAGAGTTGGGGCCCAGCCAGAAGCAGTGATATCTGCACCAGCAAAAGCATCCGAAGTTGCAACATAAATGCCTACGTTAGGTCGTAGAAGTTTGCTTGGCATCTTCTATTCCTCGTTTTCTTTATTGTTTGTCTTGGGAGCAGGCTGCTCCTTGATTGGTTTTGTTTCTTTCTTTGGCGCAGCCTGAACCTCATCATCAATGGGGATAAGGTCAATGCCCAAAATCGGGTGCGTAAGGTAGTGGTCGGGCACTTCAGCAATATTGCCAGAAATTTTGTGCTTTACAAAAGCCATTACAGTCCTTTCATTTTACTACTATTTTACCATATAGTGTTTACTGGGAACGTAAAAGCAACCTCAGAAATATAACGGTTAGTTTTAGTTTCAGAAGAAGTATAAGACTGTCCACCAGAAAGTTTTAGTTCGCCAGCATCGTTTGGAGTAAAACCTGTAAGTTTTTCTCGTACAAGACCAGCAACTTGTCGGCTTGCACGTTCTGTAGGTGCTACACAGGTCACAATGATGAAAGAAGTTTTTACATTATATTTACTTGACATAATACTGCCAGCATAAGCACCATCTTGCATATCAGAAAACTCTACAACAATATATGGGTTGAATAAACCGTTTGAAGCAAAAGTTAGTTTCACATCTGTTGGCACATCTGTTTCATAAACTGGTTGAGGTAGTTCTCGAAGTTTTGCTGCAATCTCATCTTGTATAGCAAGTAGGTTTAAGCTCATTAGTATTTAACTTTCTCTGCGCCGTTGAATGAACCATCACCTGTGCGGTATGCACGAATGAAACGGCTCATAAAGTTTTGCAATCTAGGTTCCATTGTAAGTTTTGTTCTAAGCACAGACTGCATAGGATTAATGTGTTTTGTTCCGTTTTCTTGAAAACCAAAATACTTATACCAAAGTTCTGTCCAACCGATTTTGATAACATATTTGCCATTACGCGCACGAGTATTATAACGAACAGCATCTTTCATACGACCAGTATCTACACGATTCACAAAACCTTGCATAATCTTTTTGCCATCTTCACCAATCTGTGATATGGCGGGTTTCAAAGCTTGCTGAATACGTAGCTCATCTGGGAGTAGCTGAAATTTGATTTCAGTTCCGGGGTCTGAAAGCTTGATAAAAGTTTGAGGGTTAATATCTCCACGATTACCAGTACTTTTACTAAGACGTTTAGTAGCATTGTTTAGTTCATAGCTGAAGTCTGAGAAAATCTTTTTAACTTCTCTTGAAGCTAAAGTTACGTTATTGTAATCAAAAGTTATTTTAACTTCACTATCGAATAAGTCTTTATCTGTAGTTTCATAACTAATAAGTGAGCCGCCAATGCGAGGAAATCTATCTTTCTTTTTGAAATACATACTAAACCTCAGAACGGTCTAGTTCATCATCAACAGAGCAAGTGAAACTTCTCTCCCAAGGGTTAGAGTTTTTTAATACGTTAGAGATAGTGAAAACAAATTTAGTCATTTGAGAATCTACAGGGTTACTTGTAACAATAAGTTTCATACCCGGTCTAAGGTCTGGGATTTCAGTATTCCCAATAACCTGATTATGCCCATAAGAGATTTGAACACTAATATGTTGCACAGTAGTAGGGTTATAGTTGCTATCGGCAAGGTTTGTGCTAGTACTGTTGCTAATGCTTTGCAATCTAGCTTTACCAACATAAAGCACAGTGTTACCACCAGTCCAAGTGTTACTTGCTGGGTCATAAACTTTGTTAGTAACATCTTCACTATAGATTTGAACATCGGCAAACTGAAGCCCATAACCAACGTTGCGGTTATGGTAAACCCAGCGAGGGTCTACACTTGTGCGACTATTTAAAGCCATTCGTGAAACCAACCTGAACGGTGTGTAGGAGCTTCAACAACAATGAACTGGTCATAAGATTCAACTTGTGAATCATACAAAACTTCATCTTGAAGTTGTTTAGCTTGTGCACGAAGCTCTGCACCAAGTTTAGCACCATCAGTAGTATAATCAGAAGTTTTGATAACTTTATTGATTAGAGCTTCGCTAGTTGCTAAAACAAGTTTTGCTTGAGCTGCAGCACTTTTAACATTATTGTTGTAAAGAGATAGAAACGCTTGCAACTGTGCATCACTGAAAATGTATGATGGTGCTTGAGTCAAATCTTGAAGATTTTCAAGTTGGTCAGTGTCTGGGATTAGTAGACGAACTTGACCAATAGTGGTAGCATAATCTGGGGGCGTAATATCTGACATAGTTTTATTCTATCTTATTTAGCAGCAAATTTTACTGGTGAACCAAAACCTGTAACATAATGCCAACTAACATGGTTAACGTGAACTAGCTGGTCAGCATTAGAATCTGCACTAATATGGGTTACACCAGTTTTATCTGCAGTAATAACCATACCAACATGGTCTGTACCTGTTTGTGCACCAGACCAGTCAAAGATTACTGCGTCACCAGCTTTAGGTAGTGTTTTGCCGTTGTCGGCTGCATGCCATGTCTTGTTGGCCTTGCAGATTTTGCGAATCTCGTTGCACGAAATCTGTTCAGGCTTGAGGTGTGCGATGTAGCTGTAACCTGCTGCACAGTCGAGCATGTTTACTCGACCCGCAAGCCAAGGAAGTTTTTTGCGTGGAACTGCAATAAACTTTTTGAAGTTACTGATTGCTTGTTGTGCTGTTAGAGTATTAGTTGGCATTTTTCTTTCCTTAGATTGCGTTAGCAGCGATTTGTGCACCTGTTGAATCAATTGTAGCAGTAGCTAATAGTCGGTCTTTAGCAGCAACGCCTGTTGCGATGGCATAGCCCCACACATCAGTTGGTAGTAAAACTGCAGTTCCTATTGTATTGTCTACTGCAGTTCCTACTGAAACTTTTGAAGTAGCTGGAACTGCTAGTGTTCCAACTAAGTCATTGTTAGCACCATAGGTCTTTCCAGCACGAACATCAGAAGGTGGCGGAGTATTAGTGATGTAGTTTGTTAATGTTACTTGTGCTGTTGGGGTTGAAATTACATAAGGGATGCTTGGAATAGTTTCACAATACACCCTATGGGTAACTTGTGCAGAATATGGGGCTATCCATGTTGCCGCATAAACAGCTTTACGACCATTCGTAGCATCAGTAAAACTTTTTACACGGTTATTTGGGCTTATGGAAACTAATCCAGCTTGAGTAGCTGAAGCTGTTGCTGTTCCCGTAATATCTATTACAGCCGCTGAACCAGCGTTTATCCCCATCATATTGCCTGCTGTCGCATTTGTGCAATATGTAATTGAAGATAATGGAGTCTGCGCATTTAATGGATACCCACCACCAGCAGAAGTGCCAACATCACCAGACGCTAAAGTTAAATATAAAATACAGCTAGTTCCGCTATAATAAATTCCAGAATTATTCACATTTGAAAAGTTGTTACTTTTACTGACACCAGTCCCATAGGCTGCTGCCACAGTTGCCGTATTGCTAGTTCCGCTTAAAGTAAAACCAGAACCTGAGTTAGAAGCTCCAGCATAGCAGTTATTTACAGTAATATTTAGGTTAGACCCAGATATTAACACAGCTTGACTGTATGTTATAAATGCTGTAGTAGCTCCAAGAACATCTCCTAAAATTAGATTACCAGAAGTTGCTGAAACTATTAAAAGACTGGTTGTTCCAGCGGTAGTAGCCGTTAAGCAATAAGCGCCACCAATACCTGCTGAAACTGATAATGTTCTAGTTGTAGGAATTGAGGAAACTACAAACCATCCACCTTGAACAGCACCACCTGTTGTATTCTGACATAATGCAGTTACTGAAATATCTTGGTCAATAGTAATAGTTTTACCATTTGCTACTGCTATATCATTTACCCCCGGCAATACGCCACCAGTCCATGTAGCTGTAGAAGACCAGTTACCTGTCTGTGCTGCTAGAATATTTGCCATAATTAAATACCTAGACCTTGAATAAATGTTTGAATCTCTGGTTTAAAAGATTCAAATAGCTCGGGATATAATCCAATAATAGGAATTATATTATTTTTTTCAATAGGAATCCAAATTCCACCAATTTCAGTTACTGGATGTAGCGTCATTGTTACTGATTCATTACCAAGTGTTAAATTAACAATCGCTTTATCAGTAGTTACATCGCCAACAGTTACAGGGTTAATAGTTACAATCATTTTTTATCCTTTTTATACATAAGTTGCGGTAAAGTAGTTTGACCAAGAGTTTGTTGCACGAGCAACAGTTACAGTCCCATTATTAGCAGTAATAATACGAGTTAGATTCCAACCAGTTGTAGCTTCAGCAAGTCCAGCAACTGCTGTTCCAACATAGCAAGTCAAGCCAACTGAAGTATAACGGCGTTGAGAGTTTAGGTTAGTTACTTGAGACTTATTAATTGCAAGTGCAGACTGGTCAATACCAATCGAACCGCTAGAAGTAATTGTGCCACCCGTCAAAGGTGCACTCACTGTAATCGAAGTTACTCCACTAGCAGCCGCATCTTTATTCTTCCATAAACCAGTAGCTGAATCATAAGATAGCACTTGATTATTAGTAGGTGAAGTAATCAGCACCGAATGGAGTTCATCTAATTCAAATCCATTTTGCGGTCTAATAAAAATTTCACCATTTTGTGCCTGCACACGAGTAACAATACCAATAAAAACTAGATGCGCTGGGGCTTTAGGCTTGTTAGCTAGACCATAGATTAAGTTACCATTTACACCAAGCCACACAGGGTCACCTGCTTGTGCAGTTGAAGTATCTAAACCAGAAAGCAGACCCTCAGTAATAACATAACCTGTAGCATTTATTGCAAGGCTAGTTTCAAGCAAACCCATAGTTTTAGATGAAGTTGCTTCAGCAGCATTTGATGCAGGACTAACAATCATGTTAGTTCCGTTAGCTGCACTAACATAAACAGCCATACCTTTAGACAGTGCTATACCATCATTTTTTACAAGGTGCTTGATAGTTTCAGTATAGTTATCAATCCAGCCAGTATCATAATTAGTTGCTGAGTTTTTAGCAAGAATCTGACCTGCGGTTCCACCTACAGCAATACCTACACCAGCGGGACCGGCAGCTCCGGGTGCACCATCAGCACCAGCAGGACCCGGTGCACCATCATTACCTGCAGGACCTTGAGGCCCGGGAGCACCCATAGCACCATTAAAACCAGCATCACCTTTAGCGCCTCTATCACCTTTAGGCCCTCGAACACCATTAATACCTTTAAGTGAATCTAGCCACTCTTTTTCAGTGCCTTTAAAACCATTACTTTTAGCTATTTCATAAGCGCTAAAACCTAGTTGACCGTTTTTACCGTCTTTGCCGGGTTTACCATCTTTGCCATCTTTACCCGGTTTACCATCTTTGCCGTCTTTACCATTTTTACCGTTAAGGCCGTTAATGCCGTTTTTACCATCAAAACCGTTTAAGCCGTCAACACCATTTTTACCGTCTTTACCGTCTTTACCAGCAAGACCGATAGGTCCATCATCGCCTTTAATACCTTGAATACCTTGAGGGCCTTGGTCGCCTTTAGGTCCTTGAGGCCCTTCAGGACCTTGGTCACCTTGGGGGCCTTGTGCACCATCTAAACCATCTAAACCAGCAGGTCCTTCAATGTAAGGGATTTGTGTGACACGTTTATCAAGTTTAACAATCTCAGCCTCAACCTTATTAGCCCAATCCTGAGAGTTAGCTGGGAGATTTGCATCTGGATAAATAATCATAATACATTATACCACAAAAAATAAAGAACCCCCCGGAGCTCAAACTCAACAGGGGGTCCTACACTAGCGGAAAGGAGGTAACCGCACGTTACTATTATACCTTACTTCTGATTCTCCACAATCAGTTTAATCTCACATGCGTCTGTGACACAGTAATTCTCACCAATACCATCAGCAGCCATGCCAGCATAAACACCAGAAAAATCAATAGGGAACAACTTCAAAGCATATTCCTCATATTGTTCTTTACTAATCTGCTGGTAAGGCATCTGTGGATATACAGCATTACCCATTGGTAGAAACGAAACAGTTTTTAGCTGACCATCATACATGTGCAAAACAGTTTCAACCGAATTAGCTTCTTGAACAGCATCAAAAGAAACAGTTACAGACACCGAATTATCAGACCAGTAACGTTGAGCAGTTGCCGCTAAAGCAACTTTCTCAAAAATACTAACATCTTTTTCAGCACGTTTAGCACCAGATTTCACAGGGAAAAACACTACAGAAGTACCTATAGGGTCTTCAGAAGCTGGTTCAACCGTATAGTTAGCCATTTTAAACAAAGGCAACATTGGGTCAGAGTTACCAAAACGGATAGCTCGCAAAAAGTATTCACCACCCGGAGTCCAGTGAACACCTGGTGATTCACCAGCCAAAATACTCACAGTGCCAGAAGGTTTAACTGTTGTGGTTTTAATACTTTCACGAATACCAAGCCATTCAGAATAACTTTGGTCATAAGATTTCACAGTAGCATAACCTTCATCCATCCACTGACGTAGAATAGGCAAGCCTTGTGCGTCAGCAAAGTTTGCAATACCAGAAATAGATGTTCCAATACGGCGGTTACGTTGCATAATAGCATTAGTTTCTTCCCAATGCGTAGGAAGCAAAGTCACAGTCTTGGCGTAGAGATAAGCAAACTTTAGAGTGCGCTTGAAGTCCTCTAGTGAATCGTGACGGTTCAAATAAGTTTCAACCAAAGTACACATTTCATACGACTCGAGACTTTGCTCGGCACATGGGTTGTAACCTACAGCTCGCCAATCTTTATTATTAATTGGGTCAGCTAGACGACCATAAGCTCGTGTAGTATCCATCCAAATAACACCCGGTTCACCGTTACGCACAATACCATCAACGATAGGGCTAAAGTCTGTGCCTACACTTACTTCAACAGAGTTGTTACTCATCCAAGCCCAACCGGGAGCTTCTTCATCATAAGAGTTACGCTCAGGGAAACGCTCAGGATTTTTAAGGTTCAAAAAATCTTCATCATCAATACGACCAATAAGAAGTTCTGCACTACGGCGAACGTTACCTGAAACAACACAAACACCGATAAGGTTACCAATATCAGCAATATCTTTACGCGTTAGTTGCTGACCTTTACGGTTACAGAAAAGGTTACGAATAGCACCATGCAACTTAAACAACGGGTCACTGCCTGAAGCTGTTCCACCAAAACCTTTAATAGGTGTACCGTAAGGGCGAATCTGGTCATAATTAAACTCCCAAATAGGTTGGTCTGGTTTCAAATAAGAGTTGATTAGTGCAACAGTTGACTCCATCCAACCTTCACGAGTATCAGGAATAACATATTCGCTATAACCAGTTGGTTCAAAGATTTCAAAGTTTTTGTCAGCACCTTTATCATCAAAACCAATACCAACACCAAGCATTGAAGCTTCCATCAACCAACCAAAAGGTTTACCCGGGTTAGTTTTAGACATTTTATCGGTAGAAACAAAACCACAGTTTTGTAGTGCTGCAGAGTTTCGTTTCTCGTTAACAATAGGTGTACCCATAACCCACAAACCACGACCCGGAGGAGTCCATTTGAGGGTAAATAGGCGGTCAAAAGCTTCTTTAGCTGATGCTTGAGCTTTAGAATCACTCCAAGGCAGTTTAGAAGCTTTACAGTGGTCTTTCTGTAGCGAATACATGCCGTTGATGACACGTTCACAAACTTCAGCCCAAGTTTCTTTAGTGCCATCTTCTTTTTTACGGCTATAGGTGCGTAAAAAGGTAATATGACCTACTGAATTTCCAGCTACATCCTCATATCCAAATGGTGGTTTTTTACTACGGTAACTGTTAACAAAATCTTCTGTTAGTTTAAATGAAAAAATATGTTCTCCTTTGTTTATCTTTGTTAGGGTCTTACATTATAGCATACTTTTTCAGACAAAAGAAAACCCCCCACAGAACATACCTGTGAGGGGTTAAACTTTTAGTTAGAGACTAAGCTCCTGCACCAGTTGAAGCAAAAGTGCCTGCGGGAACTAGGAAACCACCAGTAGCCAAGTGACGAATACGCATCTGGAAGTCATCGTTATCGAACGAACCATCACGGATTGGAGCTTCGCTACCACCAAGCAACAAGCCACCTTCACTCTTAACACGAAGCTCAGGAACTTCATAACCGCGAAGGAATGAAAGAACAACGCTAGGGTTGAGTGAGTTTGCAGGAGCAGGGATTAGGAACCAGTAGTTTGCTGCACCACTGTTGATACGAGTCAACCACTGGTTTACAACAACATCTACACGACCAGCAACAGGGTTACCGTGAATCTGTAGGTCTGAACCAACAGTGGTGCGAAGTTCAGTAACCGACAAAATGTTACGAGCAGTCATCTCTAGAGCAGGTGAAACTACAAGAGTCCAACGCTGAATAGGGGTGATTGGGCGACCGTTGTAAGTCTGCTGGTTGATAGCGTTCATAGCGTTCTGCAACGAAGTGATGCTAAGCACAGGGTTCAAACCAGCACCGTTAGCAACCGAACCTAGGTTCTGGTTAGTGGTGTTAAAGTTTGCAGTGTTTAGACCTGAAGCTGAAACAAGCTGCTTAGTTGCTTCACGGTCTTCAAGACCTGCAGCGTGTAGAGCAAGCTCTAGAGGTAGACGCTCCAAAACACCAAAGTTGTTGTCGTTAACAATAGCTTCCCAGCTGAAACGGATACGTTCACCAGACTTTTTAAGCGTAACCTGCTGTTCAGTTGCTTCAAAGTGTAGGCTAGGGTATTCGTCATACTCGCCAACAGTTGGTAGTGAACCATCAATGAAAGCATCGCCACCATTAGAGTCAGGGATGTTGTTCTGGTTAAACTTGAACTGGAAATACTTCTGAGGGCGGAAGTCATCCAAAGTTAGTTTAGTTGCAAAAGTATCCCAAACTTTTGGTAGAGCAGCATACTGCTCAAGCAAAATACGGTTAAGGTAAGGCTGAATCTGGACTGGGAAGTCCGAAGTTGAAATGCCTTCTTTAACTTTAAGCTGGTCCATGCGGTCACCGCGTAGAGCACCATCCCAAAGTTTTGCAGCTTCAAGCTGACGTTGTGAAATAGTCATATTCTTCTATACCTTTCTTAGCAACCGAAGATGCGAATCCAAGCATCGCCCGCACCAGATGCGGTCTTAGGCTTGATTGAGTGACCAAATAGTGTGTTACTGGTAGCAGTAGCAGTTAGAGCACCTGCAGAGGTGATGTAAACTGGTTGACCAACAGTTAGAGTGCCGGTAAAGCTGAGGCGGAAAACGCCACAGAACTTCACAGTGGTGTAGTAGTTGCCATCTTCGCCAGCATAAGCATCTTTAAGGGCTACGCCGTAAAGACCTCCAACGATAACAGCTTGACCTGAAACTACGGTGTTTGCTACTGGAAGAACGAGCGAGTCGCCATCTTCATAGACTTCATTTGCAGCCATGATTTGCCTTTCTTATTACGCTTTGTGGCGAGACACGATAGCCTCGAACTCATCAAGCAGGGTGGTTGAAGCTTTAGCTTCGTGAATAACACCAACACCGTCAGTGTTTGCAGTAGCAGACTCTGCAACAGCGGCAACATAAGCCTTTTCTGCAGCAATAAGTTCATCTACTGGCTTCTCAGCATCAGCCTTCATAGCTTCAGCAATACGCTGAAGAGATACTTTAGGCAAACCTGATTCGTTAAACTTCGTTGCAATCTCAACTGGGTCTGCAGCTTCAACAACAGGTGCGGCTTCGCCTTCAACAGGCTTTGCTGCTTCTGCCAGAACCGAAACTGACTCAACTACAGGCTTGATTGCCTCAACGAAGGCTTCTTTGATACCAGCAATAGCTGCATCAAATTCTTCCTTAGTAATGGACATTCCATTTCCTTCCGATATTGATTCTGATACCGGATTAGCATCAGCATCTTTTCTGGTATAGCTTTCAAGCAGGTTCAAAAATTTGCCACCCGCACCAGCTACTGTTACAACATCTACACTTGTTAGTGGGTCTGCCACTAGCTTCTCGATGATGGGGCCTTGACGACCCTCTGCCTCCCCAACACTAGCTTCACCTAGTGCGTGGATTGACAAACCTACATCCCCAGCCATTTCCTTAATAATAGGGGCATAGTGGGAATAAAATTCGATATCTGCTTGCAAGCCGCCTTCAGTGAACACAGCATCAGAGGTTAGTTTACCTGCAAGTTGGTGAACGTCACGTTCTGGTCGGTCAGCGGATTCTGTTGAACTCGGGTGGTTCATAAAGATTTTTGTCCCAGCAGAAAAAACTTTAGGACCATACTCTGCAAGCATAGATTCTGAATAATAACCTGAAGAACCCCAGCCAGATTCAATAATTTTGGCTCTCCATTTACTGCCAGAAACGCTAAGTTTAGCGGCTGGTGAACTTTCTTTAAGTTCAAAAGTCATATTTTCTCCAATAAAGGTTATTTACTAAACACCATTATAGCATACTACTATGCGGTAGGTTTATTATCTGCTGGGCGTTGGTCGTTACCGTTTGCTTGCATAGAACCAACCGCACCAGAGTTACCTTGTGAAGGGATAGCTGATTTGTTGTTTGCTGGTGGTTGTTTGTTAGGATTTGGTATTACTGGTGGTTGCTGCACAGGAGGGTTAGTGTCATGTAGTTTACCAATGTCAAGAGTTTCAATAACAGCGTTACGGTATTCATCATCCCAAATAGCGTTAGTTTCTTTAGCAAGAGCAAGTGCTTGCATCATACGCTGACTTGGTTCAGTTTCAATCTTAGGCCAGTTGATTTCTAGTTGCTCAACTTTTGCACCCATAAACTTCATGATACGAAAATAAAATTGGGTCCAAACAGATTGGCGAGCTTCCATAGCTTTCACAGTAGGTACGTCAAGGGTTTGTGCAGTACCGTAAGCACCAGAACTACCCGGGTCACTAAGCAACGCAACAACAGAAACTTCTAAAGCACTAGCAACCATAGACCCAAGAGGTCTACCGTTTGTTAGGTCAATGCTGTTAGCTCGTGGCATAGAACTAAGTTCCATATCGTTACCCATAACAGCTGTTGAACCAACTTTACCAGCAGTAGCAATAGCAGCAGCCGCATTAGTGCCACCAGCTTTAGTTTTAGATTTCAACTGCCAAGCAAACATGCTCAAAGCTTTCAACATGCGAGAACCATCTTTCAGATACTCGTTATAAGCGTAAGCCCAAGCAACAGCAGGGAAAGCGTCAGGAATACCCCAAATATGTCCTGCTCTACGGTTTACACGACTAGCAAACATACGGCTTTTAACATCAACAGGTTGACCTTGAATAGTGGTAGCAAAACGGTTACCAACAGGTTCATAAGTGTCTGTAGGATACCAAACGTTCATCAACTGGGTTGACATAGAATTTGTTTTCAAATCTTGTGTAATACGCGACCATGTGCGGCGGTAGTAACGGATAGTCTCAGAATCGTCAGGGTCTGTAACAACACCACTAATTTCGGTGAAAGGAATTCGTTGAAACTTCTTGGTAACTACGTTACCAAGTACAAAAAACTGGCCATCAGTAAAATGGCTTCGCTCATTAATAACTTGTGCTTCAGGAGAAAACAAAACATCCTGATTTTGTGCATCCAACATTAGTTTAGTTATTCGTGGAGGTTGTTCACTAAACGAAACGCCACGACCAAAAATGTAACTACTTCTAAGACCAGAACCACGTTTTAGTAGTGCATTACCTTCAGAAACTTCACGAATATGACGTGCAGCACCTTGCAAATGTTGCAAAGTAAACCTGTCAGCTTCTGTAGCAGCATTTAACGGTGCCCAACCTTTATCATCAAGTTCAAGTAATGCTTGAGCCATTGAAGCGTAAGATTCTTTCAAAAACTCGTTTTCACTAACACTAGCGTAAAGTCGTTCAGAAAGTTCAGAAACGTTATCATTTTCATCAAAAACCATTAAAAAAACTCCTAAATAAGTATAAAAACTATTCTACCACACTTATAGAATAGGGTCACCAAGTCCAAGAACTATAAAAAGGGTGATAGTTGTCAACAAAACTAGAATCTAAAGTAACCAAATCACCCGGTTTTTTATCACCAAAAGGTGAACCAAGAATGTGTGACAAATCAGCAGCAGCATAAACTAAAGCATCCAAACTGTCAGGTGACTTTACGCCCCTGGAGCGCATATCATCTTTTGATTCAATCTGAATAGCACCTTTAGAACTAAACTTATACTGAATCATCATAATCTCATCAAGGAGCACTTTGTCATCAGGGTCAAGGTCAATTTTGCTATTCAACATTTGTTCACGCAAAGAATCAAAGTTGAATGCACGAGCGTTTAGCCAGCGCGTATTATCTGGGCTTGCTGCAGAACCTAACATAGAAATAACCGTATACTTATCTTCACAAATGTTAGCAACATAATCTACAACAGGACCACCCAAACCTGAAGCGTCAATACGAACCTCAGAAGCACCAGTTTCTAAAGCAAGTTGGTGAATACGGTTAGCACTCTCAATAGCTGTAGCTTTAGTCCACGTCTCTAACCTACGACAACGACCACCACGGTTAATGTAAGCAACAGAATCGTCTTCACCAAAACGCGCCAAGTCCACACCCAACACTGCAGGAATAGCATAATCGTCAGGTAAATCTAAATCAACAACTTTATCAATAGCAGTCTGTGAGAAAAACGTGTTATCCGCTTCATCAGGGAACTCACCAAGTACTTTAGATTTGAAACGTGCAGAATCTTCACCCCAAGAAATTTTTTGTTTCTCAACCCAAGCAGTTTGAATAAGTAAAGGCAAAAGTTCTGGCGGAACTTCATGTTTCTCTTCAGTAAAATTTGGGGTATCATACGCACTAATACGCATTTTAGCCCAAGTGGGGTCGTCTTTAAAAATTTTGTGAAAAGGTGTACCACGTGAATCAGGGTTACCAATCGCTAAAACACGTGCACCCTCAGTGTTAGTAACAGCCTCTGTAGCTGTATATAAATCGTTCGGGATACCTCCCGCTTCATCCAAAATAACAAATACATAACGGCGGTGAATACCTTGGAACGCTGACACAATATCTTTATCAGCAGGTCTACGACCAAAAGCCATAACCGTACCATCATCCATTTTCCACTCTTGCGACTGGGTAATGTATCCGGGTAGTTTGAAACCATTTTTTTCAGCAAGTTTAAAGTTATCTTGAATCTCTCTGAAAAGAACTCGCGCAATCTGCACATAAGTTGGTGCGGAACAAATTACAGCAACATCTTCAGGCTCATGCGTAGCAACCCACCATACAGCTAAAATACCAGCCAAACCAGACTTACCAGCACCATTACAACTCACAACCGCTGTGTGGCTATTCTGCACAACACTGTTAGCAATTTCACGCTGTTTAGACCATAAATGTTTACCCAACACCTCTTTAGCCCATAAAGCAGGGTCTGTCAGGTAAGCTTCTTTTTTCGACCTTGTGCGAAGCTGAGCAATAACACCATCAATAGTTTCATTAATCATAAGTTATGCTTTCAGCATCAACAATCTCATCTTTAGCATGCAACAAACCTTCAGCTACAATCTCCTCCAACTCACCACGAGTAATCTGAGGATAACGTTCAGCAAGCTCATTTTTAGCAAACGACAACGCCGAATCCATAGCTTTCAAAAGAATACGTTCCTGAAACTGTGTCAGTTTCAAGGTATTAGAATCAATGTCTTGCTGTTGGGCATCAAGGCGTTTACCAATCGTTTCCAAAGCTTTAAGTAGCAAACGTTGCGTATCCAAATCACCAGATTTTAGCGCATTCTCGGTTAGCACATCTTTCAACTGATTCAACTCAGCAAGCAACAACTGACGTTGCTCATGCTCAGTCCAAATATTACGCGAAGCCAAAAGTTGTTTCACATGCACAACAGCCTGAGCAGCCGGAATACCAGTAGCCCGCTCCATCTCAACACCAGACTTGCCACCAGCCGCAGCCTTAATCAACAAATCATCCAACACACTAGCACCAGTATAACGCACAGGTAAGCTCATGGGCTACCCTTTCCGCCACTTAGACAAGTTACGCGGCTTCTCAACAGTAGACTCATTAGCTGCAGGAATACGCACAGGTAGAGGAGGGGTAAGTTTATCAACAATAGCCTCCAACCGCACAAGACGGTCATGAAGCATGTTATGGCTGACAATCAACTCACGCAAAACAGACTCCAACTCACTATCGGGTTGGTCCTCAGCCTCATTGTCAGAAACTGGAACAGGGTCAGAAATACTACGAACAGTCACAAAAACTCCAAATAACTCAAAAAAATAATGAAAAAAAAAATTTAGTAGGAGGGTTTCTTAGGAATAAAAAATCCTAAGAAAAACTCAAATCAGCTTTATACGCCTCAATAGCCTGATTCACCAAATCCCAAACCTCAAAATCAGGACTACCCTCAAAAAAAACGTTAGTACAATCACCAGTCAACTTATCACAAAACACAGCCTGCCAAACCTCCTCAACCGGGTCAGGGTCAACAATAGTTAGAACTAGGCTATAGCAGCCTAGTTCAGAAATATTAACAATAATTTCACTCATAACATTTATCATACCACAAGTTGTAGCCAGAGGTCAAATATGTGCAAAAAGGTGCTGAAATAGATACGGGTGTGCCCCGCCCTCCATCCACCCACCTGCCTGAATAAATTGGTCTGTTTGGTGCAGGTTTCAGCTTGACAAGCCTAGGGTTGGCGATTAGATCGGTATTAGTTAGGTAAGTTGCCTAGCCTTGAAAATAGAAAGTTGTTATTATGTCAAACTCAACCACTCGCCCTTTTGCTAGTCTTGACCTTGCTTGGCTAGTAAACATTTATGAAGATTTGAAAAACTTTCGTGACCGTGAATCGGTTGCAATGTTCAATGAAGCGGTTGCTGAACTGTCGCTTCGTGGCTTTTTTACTACTGAAGCGACACTAGAGGTTATCGAAGACTAATCCGAATTTGCTATCTGTCTAGCTTTTTATTAAGCTAGGTGGGTAGAGTCATTCGGCTCAAACAAATTAAACGAAAGGTAATCTGATGATTACTCTAAAAGAAGCAGAAATTGCTATTCAGAATCGCATAGCCTTTACATCAGGCAACCTGAACGGCTTTTGGGTTGCTACTGAAAACTCAAACGCTTATGGCGGTGCCCGCTATGTTGTTACTAGTTATGGGCTATCAATTGGTAGCTTTGACTACAACGGCGATGTGTGGATTCTTGAAAAGAAATACAGCGCAACAACTAGCAAACACGTAAACATTGTTAAGCGCGCTTGGGGGGTGAACTAATGCCTAAACGCCCTGATTCGAATCGAACGGTTCAAGCTAAGGCTAAGACTTTGGCACGTAAACAGCAACGCCAAGAAAAGGCTTTTGTAACTGGCCGTAAATAGTGACCGCCTAACCGATGGTTTCGGTTTATCAGGGTTCGATTCCTTGATTAGGCACGATTCACCGATAAGCGGTGAACATAACAAAGGATAAAAAAATGCAGAAATACGAAATTGTTGCCCTATCTGAAGCTAACCCTATTGAATGGGAGTTTTTGGGTTATGTTGATAACCTTGCCCGAGTGTTTGCTTCTGATTTGCAAATTGCTAACGGTATGGTTCGCGGTAACGTTCACGCTTTGGGTAATGCGGTTCGCAAACAGTTTGTTAAAGATTTATTCGATGGTGACGGTTTGCGCCCTGCTTGGTTGAATACGATGGCTGAGCTATCTCGGCTAACCGCTGATAATAATTGCCATGTTGCTTCTCAG